>FLYJ01000033.1_pt1 | contig 142855 bp, 131 predicted proteins | sample 1122561 | NCBI WGS metagenome assembly FLYJ01 (sample SAMEA4346788, study PRJEB14843) | hot springs metagenome | biome: Terrestrial Biome; feature: Habitat; material: Sediment | place: India | collected 2012-06-12 | depth 1760 m
GCGCCGCTGATGGGCCTGTTCGGCACCGTGGTCGGCATGATCGAGATCTTCGGCAGCCAGACCGCCGCCGGCACCAACCCGCAGACGCTCGCGCACGGTATCTCCGTCGCGCTGTACAACACGGCGCTGGGCCTGGTCGTGGCCATCCCGACACTGATCTTCTGGCGCTACTTCCGTGGCGTGGTCGACAACTACGTGGTGGAGCTGGAGCATCTGTCCACCACCTACCTCGACGCGATCCTTCCGCCGCGGCGCGGCTGATCCGGGCAACGCCACACTGGAAACAGCCATGCGCTTCCGCCCGCGCCGCGCCCGCGAAGAGCCGGAGATCAACCTGATCCCGCTGATCGACGTGCTGCTCGTGATCCTCATCTTCCTGATGATCACGACCACGTATTCCCGCTACACCGAACTGAAGGTCAACCTGCCGACCGCCGAGGCCGAGAAGGCCACCGAGCGCCCCGGCCAGATCGTCGTGTCCGTCACCGCGAACGGCATCTACTCCGTCGACAAGCAGGTGCTCGACACGCGCGACGTCACCAGCCTGGCCGATGCGCTGCGCAGCGCCGCGGGCAGCGCCGGCGGCCGCGAGCCCATCGTCATCGTCAACGCCGATGCGCAGGCCGCGCACCAGGCGGTCGTCAATGTCATGGAAGCCGCGCGCGTGGCGGGCCTCTCGCACCTGACGTTTGCCACCCAGACCGGCAAGCCAGGCCGTTAAACAACCTCCCTTCCCGCACTGCATGCCCGTCGCCCAGCACCGCCTCGCCAGCTTCGTCACCCGCCAATGGCAGCAGCGCGGCTGGTTTGCGTGGACGATGTGGCCGCTGTCGTGGCTGTTTGGCGGCGTGAGCGCACTGCGCCGGCTGCTGTATCGCATGGGCTGGCTGCGTTCGGTGCGGCTGCCGATGCCGGTGGTCGTCATCGGCAACGTCACCGTGGGCGGCGCGGGCAAGACGCCCGCCGTGATTGCGCTGGCCTCCGCGCTGGCCGAAGCGGGCCTGCGCCCGGGCATCGTCTCGCGCGGCTACGGCGCGCAGCTCAAGCACCCGCGCCCGGTGCGCGAGCATTCGCGCGCGGAAGACGTGGGCGATGAACCGCTGCTGATCGCGCGCGCCACCGACTTGCCCGTGTGGGTCTTCCCCGACCGCGTGCTGTGCGCGCAGACGCTGCTGGCCTCGCACCCGGGCTGCAACGTGATCGTCTGCGACGACGGCCTGCAGCACTACCGCCTGCGCCGCGACATCGAGATCATCGTGTTCGACGCCCGCATGGGCGGCAACGGCTTCCTGCTGCCGGCCGGCCCGCTGCGCGAGCCGATGAGCCGCCGCCGCGACGCCACGCTCATCAACGACCCCAACTACCGCACCACACCCGACCGGCCCGGCATCTTCGGCATGCGGCTGGAGCTGCAGGACGCCTACAACCTCGTCGACGCGGCACTGCGCCGCCCGCTCGGTGAGTTTGCCCGCTTCGAAGGAGGGCAGCTGCTGGCCGCCGCCGGCATCGGCAACCCCGAGCGCTTCTTCGCCTCGCTGCGCGCCGCCGGTCTCAAGCCGAGCACCCTGCCGCTGCCCGACCACTACGATTTCGCCGACAACCCGTTCGCCGGCAGCCATGCCGAGGTGATCCTGATCACCGAAAAGGATGCCGTAAAATGCGGCCATCTCGACGACCCGCGCATCTGGGTGGTGCCGACCACGCCGGTGGTCGACCCGGCACTGGTCGAACAGGTCTGCCAGCGCGTACGCGCCCTGGCCGATCGCGCCACCGCCAAAGCCGGCGCACAATAACGCCACCCCATCCGCTGTACCGGCGCGCTGCCCCACCCTGGGGGCAGCCGCCACGGAGCCTCTACCGCCATGGACAATCGCCTGCTGGAAATCCTCGTCTGCCCGTTGTGCAAGGGCACGCTGCAACACGACCGCGCCAACAACGAACTGATCTGCCACGTCGACAAGCTCGCGTATCCGATCCGCGATGGCATCCCGGTCATGCTGGCCGACGAGGCGCGCCAGACCGTCGAAGGCACGCCGGTCGACCCGGCCTGATACGAAGGTTCCGCCCATGTCGCACGCGCCGTTCATCGCTGTCATTCCCGCGCGGCTGGCGTCCACGCGGCTGCCCAACAAACCGCTGGCCGACATCGACGGCAAACCGATGGTCGTGCGCGTGGCCGAACGTGCGCACCAGTCGTCCGCCGCACGCGTGGTGGTAGCGACCGACGCCGTCTCGGTGGCCGACGCCTGCATGCAGCACCACGTCGAAGCGGTGCTCACCCGTGCCGACCACGCCTCGGGCACCGACCGCCTCGCTGAAGTCGCCACCGTGCTCGCGCTGCCCGACGACGCCATCGTCGTCAACGTGCAAGGCGACGAACCGCTGATCGCCCCGACGCTGATCGACAACGTGGCCGCCCACCTGCGCGACCACCCGGACTGCGCCATCGCGACCGCCGCGCACCCGATCCACGACGCCGCCGACGTGTTCAACCCCAACGTCGTCAAGGTCGTGCTTGACGCGGCGGACCGCGCATTGCTGTTCTCGCGTGCGCCGCTGCCCTGGGCGCGCGACACCTGGACGCCCGCCGTGATGGCGCGTTCGGTGGCGGAGCGCCCGCTGCCGTCGATGCCCGTGCTGCGCCACATCGGCATCTACGCGTATCGTGCCGGCTTCCTGCGGCGCTTTCCGCAATTGGCCACCGCGCCCATCGAGCAGACGGAGCAGCTCGAGCAATTGCGCGCGATGTGGCACGGCGAGCGCATCGCCGTGCTCACCACCGACGACGCTCCGGCGGCCGGCGTCGACACGCCCGACGATCTCGCGCGCGTGCGTGCAGCGTGGAGCGCCCTGTTGTCGCAGGACGGCCCCTGAGCACGCGTTTTGTCGCAAGTTTGCGGCCCCGGGCGCCAAAACCCCGGCGCCGCCATGGCATAATCGCGAGGACGACAAGCCGCATGCGCAGGCCCACGCAAGGCCGCGCGGCGGCAACAGGGAGACAAGTCGAGTCATCGGTGCCGCCGTCCGGCGGATGCCACTACCCCCGTGTCCCGGTAAGGCTGGCGTCAACTTCGCCCGCTAGGCTGCCTGTTTGCGTCGCCAAGGCGTTTTGGGAATCGGCCCGCCGGACCGATCCCCAACGCGCTTCACCGCTGCTCGATAGCGCGACAAGATTCGAAAACTTGAGGAACTCGTCACCATGCGGTTGATTCTGTTGGGCGCGCCCGGCGCCGGCAAAGGTACGCAAGCCAAATTCATCTGCGAGAAATTCGGCATTCCGCAGATCTCCACCGGCGACATGCTGCGCGCCGCCGTCAAGGCCGGCACCCCGCTGGGTATCGAGGCCAAGAAGGTGATGGATGCGGGCGGCCTGGTGTCGGACGACATCATCATCGGCCTGGTGAAAGACCGCCTCCAGCAGCCCGACTGCAAGAACGGCTACCTGTTCGACGGCTTCCCGCGCACCATCCCGCAGGCCGAAGCCATGAAGGAAGCCGGTGTGCCGATCGACTACGTGCTGGAAATCGACGTGCCGTTCGCAGACATCATCGAGCGCATGAGCGGCCGCCGCGTGCACGTGGCCTCGGGCCGCACGTACCACGTCAAGTACAACCCGCCCAAGACCGAAGGGGTGGACGACGAAACCGGCGAGCCGCTGATCCAGCGCGACGACGACAAGGAAGAGACGGTGCGCAAGCGCCTGGACGTGTATGAAAACCAGACGCGTCCGCTGGTGGATTACTACTCGCAGTGGGCTGCAAACGGCAACGGCGCCGCCAAGGTCGCACCGCCGAAGTACCGCAAGATCAGCGGCGTGGGCAGTGTCGACGAGATCACGGCCCGCGTGTTCGGTGCCCTGCGGGACTGAGCAGCACCGGCCATCCGCCAAAAGAGAAAGCAGAAAGCGCCTCGACTATGAGGCGCTTTTTTTTGCCCGATCGCAGGCCGCTTCGCGCTACCATATGGCGCTGGAATTTACGTGAACGTAAACGTCAAGTAACTCACCGACCACAATCAAGGAGACACGACATGGAGATTCGCGACCAGGTATTCATCGTCACCGGGGGCGCGTCGGGGCTGGGTGCCGGCACGGCGCGCGCGCTGGCCGAGTCTGGCGGCAAGGTGGTGATTGCCGACCTGAACGAGGCCGCCGGCAACACCCTGGCGCAGGAACTCGGCGGGCGCTTCGTGCGCTGCGATGTCGCGTCGGAAGCGGATGGCCAGGCCGTGGTGGAGGCCGCCACGTCGCTGGGCACGCTGCGCGGCCTGGTGAACTGCGCGGGCATCGCCACGGCCTCGCGCACAGTGGGCAAGACGGGGCCGCATCCTCTGGACCAGTTCACACGCGTCATCAACATCAACCTGATCGGCACGTTCAACATGATCCGGCTCGCTGCGACGGCCATGGCGGGCAATGCGCCCAACGCCGGCGGCGAGCGCGGCGTGATCATCAACACGGCCTCGGTGGCGGCGTTCGATGGACAGATCGGGCAGGCGGCCTATGCGGCGTCCAAGGGCGGCGTGGTGGCGATGACGCTCGCGATTGCGCGCGACCTGTCGCGTGACGGCATCCGCGTGATGACGATTGCGCCGGGCATCTTCGAGACGCCGATGCTGCTGGGCATGCCGCAGGACGTGCAGGACGCGCTGGGCAAGATGGTGCCGTTCCCGCCGCGCCTGGGCAAACCCGCCGAATATGCGCAGCTTGCCCGCGCGATCATCGAGAACCCGATGCTTAACGGCGAGACCATCCGCCTGGATGGCGCCATCCGCATGCAGCCGAAGTAAGCGCCGCGCGGCGATCAGGCGGTCGGCAGCGCCATGCGGCGGATCATCTGCCACGCTGCCTCGGCCGCCGGCGAGAGCGACCGGTCCTGCCGCCGCGCCAGCACAATGGCGCGCGTGTCCTTGGGCGTGAGCGGCACCGCCACCAGCGCCGACGACGACGGCAGCGGCAACGACAGTGACGGCACCACGCCCGCGCCGATGCCCGCTTCCACCATGCCGAACACCGCACTGCTGTGGCCCATCTCCTGCGCCACGTCAGGCTGCACGCCGTGGCGCAGGAAGATGCGATCGATCAGCGGGCGGCTGCCCGACGCGTGGTCGAGCAGCACGACGGCGGTGCGGTGCAGGTCCTTCCAGCGCACGCTGCTGCGCTCGGCAAACGGGTGATCCTTGCGGCAGACGAGGCAGAACGGGTCGGTGAGCAGCGGCTCGGTCCACAGGCCCTCGGTATCGAGCGGCTCCACCACCACGCCAAAGTCCGCGCCGCCGGTGCGGATCAACTGCAACGTGTCGACCTGCACGGAGTCCCGCACGATCATGCGGATGTCGGGGTAGCGGGCCGCGCACTCGGCCACGTACACGGGCATCAGCCGCGTCGACACCGTCGGGCTCGATGCCACGACCACGCGACCACGCCGTTGCTCACTGACCTGGCGCGCCTGATGCAGCGTGTCGTCCAGATCGGCGATGAGGCGGTCAAGCGCCGTCGCCAGCGAACGCCCGACCTCGGTCAGCACCACTTCACGCGTGGTGCGGTCGAGCAGCTTCAGGCCCAACTCCCCTTCCAGCTCCGAGATCGACCGGCTCACCGCGGGCTGCGTCAGGCCGATCGTGTCGCCCGCGCGACTGAAGCTGTGCGCACGCGCCACGGCCAGGAAGACGCGCAACTGGCGCAGGGTCACATTCATGCTGGCCCCGTATGAATTGATTCGATCAATGCATTTGTATTCTAGATAGGCCTGTAGTGCAATAACGGTTTCCCTGCAACTTCCCCGGGGCGCCATCACGTCATGGTATGGCGCACGCACATGAAGATTCCGCTGTTATCTCGCATCGACGGGTTCATCCAGGCCATGCTCGTCATGGTGCTGCTGGCGCTGTTCTTCCCCGCGTTGGGCGCCAGCGATGGCCCGCTGCACCTCGACGTCGTCACCATCGTCGGCGTGTCGCTGGTGTTCTTTCTGCACGGCGCGGCGCTCTCGCGCGAGAAGATCATCGAAGGCGCGCGCAACTGGCGCCTGCATCTGTTCGTGCAGACCTGCACGTTCATCCTGTTCCCGCTGATCGGCGCGGTCATCCTGTTCGCGTGCAAGCCGTTCATTCCGGCCGAGCTGCTGCTGGGTGTGTTCTACCTGTGCGCGCTGCCGTCCACGGTGTCGTCGTCCGTGGCGATGACGGCGATGGCCAAGGGGAACGTGCCAGCCGCGATCTTCAACGCGACCATCTCGGGCCTGATCGGCATGATCGCCACGCCGCTGCTGATGAGCTTCGTCATCCACGCGTCGGGCGCCGAACTGTCGGTGGGCAAGGCGCTGCTGGGCGTGGCCGAGCAACTGCTGCTGCCATTCGTGCTCGGACAGCTGCTGCGCCCCGTGATCGGCGGGCTGATCACGAAGTACAAGGCGATCATCAACAAGGTCGACCGCGTGGTGATCCTGCTGATCGTGTTCAACTCGTTTGCCGATTCGACGCACGCGGGCGTGTGGTCGAAGTACCCGTGGGAGACCATCGTGGCCGTGGCTATCATGAGTGGCGCACTGCTGTTCGTGGTGCTGGCGGCGACGACATGGCTGTCGCGGCGTGCCGATTTCGGGCTCGCTGACGAGATCACCGCCGTGTTCTGCGGCTCCAAGAAAAGCCTGGCCAACGGCATCCCGATGGCGAAAATCCTGTTTGCGGGCAATGCCGCGCTCGGGCTCATCGTGTTGCCGACCATGATCTACCACCAGTTGCAGCTGATCGTGTGCTCCGCGCTGGCGCGCAGGTATGCCGACCGCGTCGCGCACGCCGAAGCCCAGGCGAGCGCCCCGGCCAGCCGGCCGGCCTGACGATCCTTTCCGCTCAGGCCAACGCCGTCAGACCGGCGAGCTGCGATTCCGGCCAGTGGTAGGTGCGCACCCAGGCGTGGCCGCCGTCAGCGGTCTCCAGCCGATCGCGGCTGACCGGCACACCGCCCAGGGTTTCGTAGAAGCCGATGGCCGCGGTGTTGGCCTCGTACACCAGCAGATGAAGTTGGCTCACGCACTGGGCCATCGCCCAACGCGCCGCCTCGCCCATCAGGCGCTTGCCGACGCCGTGGCCGCGTGAGGCCGGCAGCAGGTGCAGGTTGTCGACAAGCACACCCCACGGCGTGCCGTCTTCGCGCAGTGCGCACAGAAAGCCGATGACCTGGCCGTCCAGCTCGGCGCACCACACGCGCTGTCCGGCCGTGGGTGCGGCCATGCGCTCGCGCCATTTCGCCTGTATGTCGGTCGCTGCGCGGCCATCGAGATACGCGTCGGACAGAATGCCCAGACCGCGATACGCGCTTTGCCAGCTGCGTGTATGGATGTCGGCGATGATGTCGGCGTCAGCCATAACACTCTCGCGCAGCACGACCGTCGTCATGCGTCAGACACCGGGGTTGCGCGACAGCGGCGGGTTCTTCGCAAAGTACGAGCGAATGCCGCGCAGGATCGCTTCGGCCAGCTGGTTCTGGTGGTTCGGATCGTTGAGCTTGGCCTCTTCCTCGGGGTTCGAGATGAAGGCCGTCTCCACCAGGATCGACGGAATGTCGGGCGCCTTGAGCACCGCAAACCCGGCCTGCTCGACCTGCCCCTTGTGCAGCCGGTTGATACCGCCGATCTGCTGCAGCACCGCGCGGCCGACCTTCATGCTGTCGGCGATCTGCGCGGTGGTCGACAGGTCCAGCAGCACGCGCGTGACTTGCGCGTCTTTCGAGCCGAGGTTGGCACCGCCGATCATGTCGGCCGCGTTCTCCTTGTTGGCGAGCCACTTTGCCTGCGCGCTCGACGCCCCGCGATCGGACAGCACGAACACCGACGCCCCACGCGCTTCCGGTGACAGGAACGCGTCGGCGTGAATCGAGACGAACAGGTCGGCCTGCACGCGGCGGGCCTTCTGCACGCGCACGCCCAGCGGCACGAAGTAGTCGGAATCGCGCGTCATCATGGCGCGCATGTTGGGCTGCGCGTCGATCTTGGCCTTGAGCAGCCGGGCTATCGACAGCACCACGTCTTTCTCGTGCGTGCCGGCGCCGCCGGTGGCGCCGGGGTCTTCACCGCCGTGGCCGGGGTCGATGGCCACGGTCAGCAGCCGGCGCATGCGCGGCCCGTTCGATGGGCTGTGCGATACCGGCGGCTCGGGCACGACGTCCAGCGGCGGCGTATTCGGCGCATTGGCAAGCGTCGATGGCGGATTCGCCGACGCGGCAGGCGGCGTCTTGCGCGGCGGCGTGCGGTTGGCCAGCGCCGGGCGGGAGTCTTCGAGCGGCGGCTTGGTCGGGCCACTGCTGCTGTCGCGGCGAGCCAGCGCGGCGATCGGATCGTCGTCGTCCGACGGTTCGGGCATTGGGGTGCCGCCCGATGCGGCAAAGCGCTCCTGCTTGGCTTCGGTGGCCTGCACCAGCTGCATCAGCGGGTCGGGCGGATTGGTCGGATACAGATCGAAGACGAGCCGGTTGCGGTATCCGGCAATCGGCAGCAGCGTGAAGACCTGCGGGTTGACGCTTTCCTTCAGGTCAAACACGAGGCGCACTACGCTCGGGCGGTTCTGGCCCACCCGCACCTGGCGGATATATGGATCGTTCGGCGTGATCTTCGCCACCAGTTCTCGCAGCGTCGGGCTCAGATCGAGCCCGTCGATGTCCACCATCAGCCGGTCCGGATCCTTGATGAGCTGGTGCGTGGCCTTGAGCGCGACGTCAGACTCGATGGTCACGCGCGTGTAGTCTTCGGCCGGCCACACGCGCACTGCGACGATGTTCGCGCCGCGCGCGATCTGCGTGCCGGCCAGGCTCAGGATGATGGTGCCGGCGCCGGCCTTGGCCATGCGCGCGAGCCATTGGCGGCGGGCCTGGCTGGGCAGGTGCGGATCATCCGGTTGATCGGTCGGCAGATGCTTGATCAGCATGGAAGCAACATGGAAAGCGACTGGAGGAGTTGGAGACCGGTCTGCGTGCGCGCGGTGAGGCGCGCCAGACGCGGTGCATGCTCAACGCCGTCGTCATAGGTTTCGTGCACAACATCGACCGACAACATGACATGCAGGTCCGGTGTGCCGAGCAGCGCCTGCGCCTTCTCCGGCCACTCGACCAGGCACAGCGCTGGTTCGGCAAAGCAATCGCGAAAGCCTGCGTCGGTCCATTCTTCCGGATCGGCAAAGCGGTACAGGTCGAAGTGATAGACCTTCTGCGTGCCGGAGGTTCCGGCCACCTCGTACGGCTCGACCAGCGTATAGGTGGGGCTGCGCACGCGCCCGGTATGCCCGAGGCCGCGCAGGATGGCGCGCGACAGCGTGGTCTTGCCCGCTCCCAGATCGCCCGAGAGCTGCACCTGCACGGGCCGGGGGCCCAGCGCCAGCACGGCCTGCGCGAGCGCCGCGCCAAACGCCGAGGTGGCCGCCTCGTCAGCGAGCGAAAGCGCCCGCTCGGCAGGCAGGGCGGTCGATCCGGAGGGCGAGTCGGCGGGAAGCTCGGTGGGCATTGCGTACAATTTAGGCATGTCCGCCACCCCCACGTCTTCACTCCAAACCAACCTGGATGCGCGCCTGCCGGCCAACGAAGCCGACATGCACGCGCTGGTGGCGCAGATCCGTTCCTGGGGCGCCGAACTCGGTTTCGATGCGATCCGCATTGCGAGCATCGACCTGTCGCACGCTGAAGAAGGGCTCCAGACGTGGCTTGCGCAGGGGTTTCACGGTGACATGGATTATATGGCGAACCATGGCATGCTCCGCGCACGCCCCGCCGAACTTGTTGCCGGAACGGTACGCGCCATCGTCGCGCGGATGCCGTATCTGCCACATCCGACGCGCGAGCGCGCGCCGGCCGAGGATTGGCGCACCATCGAATGGGACCGCCTGCGCCGCCCGCAGGACGCCACCATTTCGCTGTACGCACGCGGCCGCGACTATCACAAGGTCTTGCGCCAGCGTCTGCAAAGGCTTGCGGAAAAGATCGCCGCCGCCGTCGGGCCGTACGGCTTTCGCGTGTTCACCGATTCGGCACCGGTGCTGGAGGTGGCGCTTGCCAGCAACGGCGGCCTGGGCTGGCGCGGCAAACATACGCTGCTGCTCGACCGCGATGCGGGCTCGATGTTCTTCCTCGGCGAGATCCTGATCGACCTGCCGCTGCCCGAAGACCCGCCCGTGGAGCCGCACTGCGGCAACTGCACGCGCTGCATCGACGTGTGTCCCACGCAGGCCATCGTCGCGCCGTACGTGGTGGACGCGCGCCGCTGCATCTCGTACCTGACGATCGAGCACAAGGGCAGCATTCCCGTCGAGCTGCGTGCGGCGATGGGCAACCACGTCTATGGCTGCGACGACTGCCAGCTCATCTGCCCATGGAACAAGTTTGCCGTGCCGGCCAATGTGCCCGACTTTGACGTGCGCAACGGCCTGGACGCCGCCACGCTGGCCGGGCTGTTCGCCTGGACGGAAGCGGAGTTCAACCAGCGGCTGGAAGGCAGTCCGATCCGCCGCATCGGGCACGAGCGCTGGCTGCGCAATATCGCCGTGGCGATCGGCAATGCGTTGCGCGAGCGGCTGTCCGACGACACGCGCGCGCAGCTCTCCGCTGCCCTGCATGCACGCGCCGACGACCCATCGGCACTGGTGCGCGAACACGTCGCCTGGGCGCTCGCGCAGAAGACGTGAGCCCTCGCTCGGCTGGCAAGATCGGCCACTTCAGGCCCGCATGTCCTTAATCGATTTGCAAATGGCGCGTTTTAAAAACGTCAGAAACACGCTGCGCCGTGCATATACCAGGCAAGGAATGTCGCCATAACACGGCAGCCAGCCGGGCCTTATACCGCCTCGCAGCAAACGCTTGCGCATCAGGGCAGATACCGATTGTTTGGAAATAAAACGTCGGGAAAATGACGGCTCAATCCCAGGCCGCCCATTCCGATGTTCTCCGCTCCTGTCGACCTCCGTCGCGCACTGCGCATGACCGTGCGTGTCCGCTCGTCCGTCCGCCTGCATGTCGTGCGACGTGCGTGGCGCAACGGCGTGGCGGCGGTCGTGCTGTGCGTCGCGGGTGCCGTGCCGGCATGGGCTACCGTGAACGTGGAAGGCGTGCCGTTCGACGAGGCGGCGCGCGTGGCGGGGCGCGAACTGCTGCTCAACGGCACGGGCCTGCGCTCGGTGTTCGTGATCAAGGGCTACGTGGCCGGGCTGTACCTGCCCGAGCGCGCGAAGAACGCCGCGGTGATCCTCGGCATGAAAGGGCCGAAGCGGCTGCAGATTCACCCGCTGCGCGATGTGGGCGCCGAGACGTTCATCCGCGCGCTGAACGACGGCATCCACCGCAACCAGACCGAGATCCAGATGCAGCGGCTGGCCGATCGCCTGACCCAGCTCGAAGACACCATGCGCCAGATCGGCGCCACCAAGCGCGGCGACACCATCAACTTTGACTACATGCCCGACGCCGGCACCACCATCACGGTCAACGGCGTGGCCCGCAGCAGGCCGATCCCGGGCGAAGACCTGTACCAGGCCGTGCTGCGCATCTTCATCGGCGACAACCCCGTCGACCGCGACCTGAAAAACGGGCTGCTCGGCAGCTGACGATCGGCTTTCCGGGCGCCCCGCACTGTCACCCGATTCTTGGTTGCCGTTGTGTTATTCAGCAGTTTCCAAAGAACAGCACAGAAAACCACAAGGAGGATGACGATGATGAAGGGACGCCTGACTGCCGGTCTGATCGCCGCCGTTGGAACGCTGCTGTGCGGGCCGACGATGGCCGACAACTATCCGGCCAAGCCGCTGAAGCTGATCATTCCGTTCCCGCCCGGCGGCACGACCGACATCGTGGGGCGCGGCGTAGCCGACCAGCTCGCCAAGGTGCTCGGCCAGCCGGTGGTGGTCGAGAACAAGGGCGGCGGCGGCGGTTCGATCGGCGCCGACGCCATTGCCAAATCGGCGCCCGACGGCTACACCATCGGCATCGCCACCGTCTCGACGCATGCCGTGAACCCGGCATGCAACCCGAAGCTCTCGTACGACCCGCTCAAGGATTTCAAGCCGATCACGAACCTGGCGACCGTCGCCAACGTGATTGCCGTCAACCCGACGTTTCCGGCCAAGAACTACAAGGAGTTCGTGGCCGTGCTCACCGCCAACCCGGGCAAGTATTCGTTCGCGACATCGGGCACCTGCGGCATCGGCCACATGCTCGGTGAAGAATTCAAGGTGCTGACCAAGACACAGATGGTGCACGTGCCGTATCGCGGCGCCGGTCCGGCACTGAACGATGTGCTGGCCAACCAGGTGCCGATCATGGTCGACAACCTGCCCTCGTCGATGCAGTTCATCAAGGGCGGCAAGCTGCGCCCGATCGTGGTGGCGTGGAACAAGCGCATCGAGAGCCTGCCCGATGTGCCCACCTTTGCCGAAGTCGGCCTGAAGGATGCGAACGACCCGGCGTGGTACGGCCTCGTCGCGCCGGCCGGCACGCCGGACGACATCATCCGCAAGCTCAACGAGGCATCGGTCAAGGCGCTGAAGGATCCGGGCCTGGTCGACCGCTTCCGCGGCGCCGGGGCGGAGCCCGTCGGCAACAGCCCGCAGCAATATTCGGCCGAGATCAAGCGCGAGTTCGACAAGATGCGTGCGCTGGTCAAGCAGCAGAACATCAAGCTGGACCAGTAATCCGGCCGCGGGGCCTGTGCTAGATTCGCAGGATCGTTGTCTTGCACCGGCCCCCGTCATGCCCTCCCCCTTCGATGCCGTTCTCGCCGCGCCCTTCGGCAAGCTGGGCGTGCGCGTGGCCGGCGGCGCGTTGCGTGAACTCGTCTACCTGCCGGAGCGCACGCCGACCCTCGATTCCGGCGACGCGCTGATCCGCAAGCTGGCGCGCCAGCTCGACGCGTATTACGGCGACCCCGGCGCCACGTTCGACATCCCGCTTGTGCCCGCCGGCACCGGCTTCCAGCACCGCGTCTGGAACGCCATCCGCGCCATCCCGTGCGGCAGCGTCATCACCTACGGGACCATCGCCCGGCAGATCGGCAGCGTGCCGCGTGCAGTGGGCCAGGCGTGCGGCGACAACGGGTTCCCGATCGTCATCCCGTGCCACCGCGTGGTCAGCGCGTCGGGCATCGGCGGCTTCTCGCACCACACGGATGGCTACCTGCTCGACATCAAGCACTGGCTGCTGCGCCACGAAGGCGTGATGCTGATATGAGAAACGCTGCATTGAAGGACGCCGGCGCCCCGGCGTTACCCCCGCAAAGCGCCGATGCCATCCAGCGTTTCTGCGATGCGCTCTGGCTCGAAGACGGCCTCGCCCGCAACACGCTCGATGCATACCGGCGCGACCTGACGCTGTACGCGCAGTGGCTCGCCGAGCGCAGCAAATCCATCGCCGAGACCGAAGACGGCGACCTGGCCGATTACTTTGCCGCACGCCACGCCGAGAGCCGCGCATCGTCCGCCAACCGGCGCCGCACGGTGTTCAAGCGTTTCTTTCAATGGGCGTTGCGCGAGCATGTTGTGAGCACCGATCCGTCGCGCTTGCTGCCCACCGCCAAGCAGCCGCCGCGCTTCCCGAAGACGCTGTCCGAAGCGCAGGTCGAGGCCCTCATCAACGCGCCGGATGTCGATACGCCGCTCGGCCTGCGCGACCGCGCGATGATCGAACTGATGTATGCGAGCGGGCTGCGCGTGTCGGAAATCGTCGCGCTGAAAACGGTGGAAGTCGGCCTGAATGAAGGCGTGGTGCGCGTGGTTGGCGGCAAGGGCGGCAAGGACCGCCTCGTACCGTTCGGCGCGGAAGCGGGCGACTGGCTGCGGCGTTATCTGCGCGATGGCCGCACGGCGCTGCTCGGCGAGCGCACCGCTGACGCGCTGTTCGTCACCGCGCGCGGCGAAGGCATGACGCGCCAGGCGTTCTGGTATCTCATCAAACGCTATGCGCTGCTGGCCGACATTCACGCGCCGCTGTCGCCGCACACATTGCGGCACGCGTTTGCCACGCACCTGCTCAATCACGGCGCAGACTTGCGCGTCGTGCAGATGCTGCTCGGCCACGCAGACATTTCGACCACGCAGATCTACACCCACGTCGCGCGGGAGCGTCTGCGCACACTGCATGCGCAGCACCATCCGCGCGGATAGCGATCGTTCCCCTGCCCCGTATGAGCAAGTCCAAGCACGTCTCCGAGACCCCGGCCACCCAGTTCCTCAAGGCACATGGCGTCGTTTTCACCGAACACACCTACGACTATGTCGACAAGGGCGGCACGACCGAGTCTTCGCGCCAGCTTGGCGTCGATGAACATCACGTCGTCAAGACGCTGGTGATGGAAGACGAGCACGCCAAGCCGCTGATCGTGCTGATGCACGGGGATTGCTCGGTCTCCACCAAGAACCTCGCGCGCCAGACCGGGCGCAAGAACGTACAGCCCTGCAAGCCCGAGGTGGCACAGCGGCACAGCGGTTACCTGGTGGGCGGCACGTCGCCGTTTGGCGTGCGCAAGGCGATGCCGGTGTATGTGGAAGCGAGCGTGCTAGAGCTGGAGCGCATCTACATCAACGGCGGCAGGCGCGGCTTTCTTGTCAGCATCGCGCCCAGCGTGCTGACCACCGTGCTGAATGCGCAGCCCGTCAACTGTGCAAACCCCGATTGAAACGAACGCGGCGGCTGGGGCACCCTACGCGGCGCGCTACAATCCCGCAGCCTGATTTCACCGATTTCCTATGTCCCCAGTCGTCGCAACCGTCATTTTTGCCGTGGCCGCCTACCTGATCGGCTCGATCTCGTTTGCCGTGGTGGTGAGCCGCGCGATGGGTCTGGCAGACCCGCGCACCTACGGCTCGGGCAACCCCGGCGCCACCAACGTGCTGCGCTCGGGCAACAAGAAGGCGGCCATCCTCACGCTGCTCGGCGATGCCGCCAAGGGGTGGCTGGCGGTATGGCTGGCGCAACTGCTGGCACTGCGCTTCGGCGTGGGTGAGGTCGGCATTGCGCTGGTGGTGATCGCCGTGTTCCTCGGCCACTTGTATCCGGTGTTTCACCGCTTCGCCGGCGGCAAGGGTGTGGCCACCGCAGCTGGCATCCTGCTCGCACTGAACGTGTGGCTGGGGCTGGCCACGCTGGCCACCTGGCTCATCATCGCCGTGTTCTTCCGCTATTCGTCGTTGGCGGCGCTGGTGTCGGCGGTGTTCGCGCCGTTCTTCTACGTGCTGATGAACGGCTTCGACTGGATTGCGGGGGCGGTTGCGTTGATGGCGGTACTGCTCATCGCGCGCCACCGCGCCAATATCGCCAAGCTGCTCGCCGGCAAGGAAAGCCGCATCGGCGAGAAGAAAAAAGCGGCCTAATTCCGCAGCTCGGCGCGCACCGAATGCGCGCGCCGATGTTCTCCGGGCGGCCGCCCCGTGTGCCGCCGGATCAATCGCCGAAAGGCAGACATGTCCTGATAGCCGCACTGCTCGGCAATCGCCGTCAGGCTCAGCGTGCTGACTTCGAGCAGGTGACACGCGCGCTCCACGCGCAACCGGTGCAGCAATTGCAGCGGCGACGTCCCCACTGTTTTCGCGAAATGCCGCAGCAGCGTCCGCTCGCTGGTTGAGGCCGCGGCCGCAAGTTTTTCCAGATCAAACGGTTCGCGCAGATGCTGCTGCAGGTATCGCCGCGCCCGCAGCACAACGCTGTCGCGGATGGCCGGTTTGCTGCACAGCCAGATGCCGATCGCCTCGCCGCACGAGGGTGATCGAGTACCGCATTGCCCACGGTGCGGGCAAGCCGCGCATCCGCCAATCGCGCGACCAACCGGTGTGCGAGCGCCACGCCATGCTCCATCGCCCGTGCGGTGATGACGTTGCCACTGGTGACAATCGCCTGTGCGGGCACCACCTTCAGGCTGGGGACATTGCCCTGCACCCACCCGGCAATCAGCCACATGACGGTCAGGCGCTGGCCGGGCGGCAGCACGTCGGCCAACATCGCCACCCCCGTGAAGGGCGATGCCACGCGGCGGCCTGCCGAAGGGCTTGCAGGTGTATTTCGGCACGAGCTACATCCAGCCGGTTACGTTCGACGATCAGGGCCGGTGGCGGATGCGCTTCTTACCTACGGTGAATCGACCGCCCCGCCTCGCCGCATGCGTTCGACCAGATGCGCGGCTTTCGGCCAAGCGCTGAGACCGGCGGCCGTGCGATGCAGCGGCGCGTCCCTTTGCCGCGCATCCGGACGATTCCGCCTGCTTAAGCCACTCTTGCCAGAAGGCACCGTGCATTTCCCGTATCACCCGAGCTGGCCCGCGTTCGTCGCGGGCCGTTTCTTTTGGTGCATTCGGCGCACAACAACCTATCGAGACAGACACCCAGCCATGGCCACTCGCATTGTCATGCCAGGCAAGGTCAACCCGATGATCCCGGAAGTGGTCAACGAGATCGCCTATAAGGTGATCAGCAACGACGTCACCATCACCCTTGCCGCGAGGCCGGGCAGCGCCAGCTCAGTGCGGTCACACCTTCGCGCCCAACTGGCGGCCTTCGACACCCTACGAACCCGCCTGCCCCGGGTCGAACGCCTGTTGAAAAGATGCGCAGCTTGCAGCTTGCGCTGGGCAGCGATCTGATGCCCGCATCGCTGGAGGGCTATGCCTTGCTCTAGGTCTCGGGCCAGGGTGAAGCGTTGGATTCGGCACGCAAAGCGTTGTCGGCACGCCTTACCGGCCGCGCGGCCAAGAAGCGGAATAACGCTGTACGGCGCTTGCAAGACCCCCGCCCGGTGCGGGGGTTTAGTGTTTTTGACGCCGCGCAATTGGCGCTACGGTGCGGTTTTCTGGTTTGTGGACGCATTTCCTTTAAGACTTTTCTTATTCAGGAAACACCCCTCCATCCTTATGCTGAATCCGTCACCAATGATCAATTCACGGGAAGGACGAGGATCATGAACAAGACCTATCGCACTGTTTTCAACACCGCCACCGGAACGTATGTCGCCGCTTCGGAACTGGCCCGTGGCCGCAAGAAGGGCGAGACTGCCCTGGCGCTGGTGGCTGCCGCCATGCTGTCGATCTCGGGCACTGCGTTAGCGGCTGACGCCGATGACGAAGACGAGACCGACGAGGACAAGCCGGTGGTGAGCACCTTAGCGCCGCGTTCGATTGGTACGAACAGCATGATTGGAATCAGGGTCGCAAACGAATGGGGGGCCGCAGCAGGAACCTCGGATGTCGCTATTGGCGAAGCATCGAAGACGACGGATTATTCGGCCGGGCAGGTTGCAGGTGCCATCGCTATTGGACGCGACACCAGTGCCACGGATCGTCCTACGGGAACTACGAGCGGATTGGTAGGAATTCCGGGCCTGGCCAACACCTCGATCGCTATGGGGCGAAGGTCTGCGGCCGACTATGGAAGCGTGGCGCTGGGGCCCGATGCTCAAGCAAACAACGCGGCTTCCGTTGCCCTGGGCAACGGCTCCGTTACGGATCGCGACCTGTCGGTCTCTGTTGGTAATGCCGGCCTCGGCATGACGCGCCAGATCACCAATGTGGCCGCCGGCACGAAAGACAATGACGCCGTCAACTTCGGCCAAATGAATGCGGCGCTGGCAACCAAGGTAGACAACACGCTCGTCAAGATCGGCGGTGCCGCCGCGGCAACGGTCAGCGGCCGCTCAACGAACATTGCCATTGGCGCCGGTTCTGAATCGACGGGCGCCGCGGGCAACAGCGGCACAGTCGCCATTGGCGAATTGGCCAAAGCCAACGGCGATGCAAGCTCCATTGCCATCGGCGCAGCCACCGTAGCGTCCGGGCAGAGCGCCGTTGCCATGGGACTTCGTTCCCAGGCGACCAACTCAAACTCGCTGGCGCTCGGGTACCAGGCATCGGCTACGGCCAATAGCGCCGTCGCCCTGGGTGCAGATTCGGTGGCGGATGTGGCCAACACCGTGTCGGTGGGTAACGCCACCACCAAGCGCAAGATCGTCAACATGGCTGCCGGCACGGTCTCGTCCACCAGCAAGGATGCCATCAACGGCGGCCAGCTGTATGGCGTGGCCGACAGCGTGGCTTCGGCCATGGGCGGCGGTGCGAGCGTCAATGCGGACGGTTCGATCGAGGCTCCGAGCTTCACCGTGGGTGATGGCAAGGGCGGCACGACCACGGTCAACAACGTGGGCGCTGTGGTGACGAACCTGAATGGCCGTGTGACGAGCAATGAAACCAGCATCACCGATCTGCAGAAGGCCGTGGGCTCGGGCACGGTGGGCCTGGTGCAGCAAGCCGCTGGGGGCGGCAAGCTGACGGTCGGTAAGGACGCCGATGGCACGGAGGTGGATTTCACCGGCAAGGGCGGCGCCGGCCGCAAGCTCACGGGCCTGGCCAACGGCACCGTGGCGCCGGGCAGCAAGGACGCAGTGACGGGCGATCAGCTGAACACAACCAACAGCAACGTGAGTGCCCTGAGCACGCGCGTGACGGCCAGCGAGACGAACATCACCGATCTGCAAACGAAGATCGGCTCGGGCTCGATCGGCCTGGTGCAGCAGGATGCGACCACCCACGCCATCAACGTGGCGGCTGCCGCGGGTGGTACGTCGGTGAACTTTGCCGGCACGGATGGCGTGCGCGTGCTCAGCGGCGTGGGCGCTGGCGTGGCTAACACCGATGCGGTGAGCGTCGGACAGTTGAAGTCAGTGATCGGCTACAACATGGTTGACCCGCTCGACCCGCTGATGGCGACGCGCTATGACAGCGCGGACATGAAGTCCGTTACGTTTGGCGGCGACCCGCTGTTCGGTACGGTGCTGCACAACGTGGGCATGGGCGCCATTACGCCAGACAGCAAGGACGCCGTGAACGGCAGCCAGTTGTTCGCCACCAACGAGAAGATCGCTGCGTTGGATGGCCGCGTGTCGGGTCTGGAGTCCGTCGTGGGTTCGGGCAGCGGCACGGGTGGTGGCTCGGATGCGCAGGGCACGGGCGGCCCCGGTTCGACCGTCGTTGGTGCGGGCTCCGTGGCCTCGGGCGACAACAGCACGGCTGTCGGCGCGGGTGCCATCGCAACGGGTAAGAACAGCACGGCAATGGGTCAGGGGTCCACGGCAACGGGCAACAACTCGGTGGCCATCGGTGCCGGTTCGATGGCCACGCGTGACAACGAGGTGTCGTTCGGCTCGGCAGGCAATGAGCGCGTTCTCGGCAACGTAGCCGAAGGCGTGCGCGATACCGATGCCGTGAACAAGGGTCAGATGGATCGTGCGATTGGCGGCGTGCAAAACCAGATTGCCGACGTGTCGCGCACGGCCTACGCCGGTATCGCTGCAGCCACCGCGCTGTCGATGATTCCAGGCGTGGACCCGGGCAAGACCCTGTCGCTGGGCATCGGCACGGCCAACTACCAAGGCTACCAGGCCGTGGCGCTGGGCGGCGAGGCGCGCATCAACGCCAACATCAAGGTGAAGGCTGGCGTGGGCATGTCCAGCGCCGCCACTACCGTGGGCGCGGGTGCGTCGTACCAGTGGTAAGCCGCCCCTAGCCTCCACGCAGTCCAAAGCAAAACGCCCCGTATGGCATGTGCGGGGCGTTTTTGCTTGGTTTGGTTGAAGTCGGCGAGCCGGTCAGTCGCGGAAGTTGTTGAAATCCAGCGGGGTGTCGCTCACTTCCTTGCGCAGCATGGCAATCACGCTTTGCAGGTCGTCTCGCTTGGCGCCGGTCACGCGCACCGCGTCGCCCTGGATGCTCGCCTGCACCTTGATCTTGCTGTCCTTGATCGTCTTGACGATCTTCTTGGCCAGGTCGCCCGAGACGCCCTTCTTGATCTTGACGACCTGCTTCATCTTGTCGCCGCCGATCTTTTGCTTGTCCTGGTAGTCCAGGAAGCGCACGTCGACGTTGCGCTTGGCAAGCTTGTTCATCAGCACGTCGTTGACCTGACCGATCTTGAAATCGTCGTCGGCAAACAGCGTGAGTTCCTGCTCCTTGTGCTCGACGCGGGAGTCGGAGCCCTTGAAGTCGAATCGCGTCGAAATTTCTTTGTTGGCCTGTTCCACGGCGTTCTTCACTTCCACCATGTTGGCTTCGCATACCACGTCAAACGACGGCATCGTGTTCTCCTTGCAGACTTGAATCGGGTTGCTGCGGCGCCTGTGTGCGGGGGCCGCGTGCGCCATGGCTTCTATAATCTCGGCTTTCCCAGCAGATTTGGCGCCATGGCGTTGCTCGACACGCATTATCCCCTAGGCCAGCACAACACGTTCCGTTTCGAGGCCACTGCGCGCTATGCCGCCCACGTTCGCACGCCGGACGACATTCCCGCCGCGCTGGCCGACCCGCGCGTGCAGGGCTTGCCGGTGCTGGTGCTGGGCGGTGGCAGCAACGTCGTGCTCACACGCGATTTCGAAGGCCTGGTGCTGCTGATGGAGATTCCGGGCATCGCGACCGGCCGAAGCATGGTCGATGGCCGCGCAGTCCACACCGTCACCGCAGGCGCCGGCGAATCGTGGCATGGCCTGGTCGCCCACACGGTGGCGCATGGCTTGCCTGGGCTGGAAAACCTCGCGCTGATTCCCGGCACGGTGGGCGCCGCGCCCATCCAGAACATTGGCGCATACGGTGTCGAGATCAAGGACCGCTTCCATTCCCTGCGCGCCTACGACCGCCACGCCGGCGAATTCGTCACCCTCGCCGCCACCGATTGCGCCTTTGGCTATCGCGACAGCCTCTTCAAGCGTGCCGGCGCCGATCGCTACGTCATCACCGAGGTCACCTTCGCCCTGCCGGTCGATTGGCAGCCCGACACGCATTACGCCGAACTCGCGCGCGAGCTGTCCGCGCAAAACATCGCCGGCCCCACGGCGCAGGACATCTTCGATGCGGTGGTCGCCATCCGCCGCCGGAAGCTGCCCGACCCAGCCGAGATCGGCAACGCCGGCAGCTTCTTCAAGAACCCCATCGTCGATGCCGCCACGCGCGATGCCCTCGCCGAGCGTTTCCCGAATCTGGTCGGATATGTGCAGCCCGACGGCACGTACAAGCTCGCCGCCGGCTGGTTGATCGATCAGTGCGGCTTCAAGGGCCGGCAGAGCGGCGCGGTGGGTGTATACGAAAAACAGGCGCTGGTGCTGGTGCACCGAGGCGGCGGCAGCGCGGTCCAGCTGATGACGCTGGCGCGCGAGATCCAGGACGCGGTTCATGCGCGCTTTGGCGTGCGCATCGAACCTGAACCCGTCGTGGTGTAAACAGGCGACCGGATGGGCGCGCTGGGCATCTTGCGCCACATGCCCCGTGCCTGGATTCGGGCAGCCTCCGCCTGACGTACCCGCGGTCGATCCAATGGCCTAAAATGGCTGGTTTGACCCCACGACCTCCCTTTTCGCGTTCCATTTCATGACCACCGAAACCTTTGACGGCGTCCGCCTGACCACCAAGGCCAATGTGTACTTTGACGGAAAGTGCGTCAGCCACAGCTTTACCCTGCCCGACGGCACCAGGAAGTCCGTGGGCGTGGTGCTGCCGGCCACGCTGACCTTCAGCACGGCCGCCGCCGAGATCATGGAATGCGTGGGCGGTTCGTGCGAATACAAGCTCGACGGCACCGATGAATGGAAGACGTCCGGCGCAGGCGAGAGCTTCCAGGTTCCGGCCAACTCGAAGTTCGACATTCGAGTGACCGAGGCCTACCACTACATCTGCCACTACGCCTGAAACCAGCTCGCGATCCTACTGCGCACTCCGATCTTGGCCCTGCGATGCTCGCTGTACCCGTGTACGGCTGCGCTTCTCGAACCAACCTCGGAGCGCTCGCTACAGATCGTGAGCCGGTTTGAATCCTGAACGGCTATTTGAAGAGAAAGATTATGGAAACCATCCTGCAACACGTTCCCGTCGGCCAGAAGGTCGGCATTGCCTTCTCGGGCGGTCTCGATACCAGCGCAGCGCTGCGCTGGATGAAGAACAAGGGCGCGCTGCCCTATGCCTACACCGCCAATCTCGGCCAGCCCGACGAGGAAGACTACGATGCCATCCCGCGCAAGGCGATGGAGTACGGTGCAGAGAAGGCCCGCCTGATCGACTGCCGCCCGCAGCTGGCCAATGAAGGGATTGCCGCTATCCAGTCCGGCGCGTTCCACATCAGCACCGGCGGCATTACGTACTTCAACACCACGCCGCTGGGCCGCGCCGTGACCGGCACCATGCTGGTCGCCGCCATGAAGGAAGACGACGTCAACATCTGGGGCGACGGCTCGACCTTCAAGGGCAACGACATCGAGCGCTTCTACCGCTACGGCCTGCTGACGAACCCGGCGCTGAAGATCTACAAGCCGTGGCTAGACCAGGCCTTCATCGACGAGTTGGGCGGCCGCGCCGAAATGTCGGCCTTCATGACGAAGGAAGGTTTCGGCTACAAGATGAGCGCCGAAAAGGCCTACTCGACGGACAGCAACATGCTGGGCGCCACGCACGAGGCCAAGGATCTGGAGCACCTGAACAGCGGCATCCGCATCGTCAACCCGATCATGGGCGTGGCGTTCTGGAAGCCGGAAGTCGAGGTCAAGGCCGAAGAAGTGTCGGTCACGTTCGACGAAGGCCGTCCGGTCGCCGTCAACGGCCGCGAGATTGCCGACCCGGTGGAGATGTTCCTCGAGCTGAACCGCATCGGCGGCCGTCACGGCCTGGGCATGAGCGACCAGATCGAGAACCGCATCATCGAAGCCAAGAGCCGCGGCATCTACGAAGCCCCGGGCATGGCGCTGCTGCACATCGCCTACGAGCGCCTGGTGACCGGCATCCACAACGAAGACACCATCGAGCAGTACCGCATCAACGGCCTGCGCCTGGGCCGTCTGCTGTACCAGGGCCGCTGGTTCGACCCGCAAGCGATCATGCTGCGCGAAACCGCCCAGCGCTGGGTGGCCCGCGCCGTGACCGGCACCGTCACGCTGGAACTGCGTCGCGGCAACGACTACTCGATCCTGAACACCGAGTCGCCCAACCTGACCTACGCGCCGGAGCGTCTGTCGATGGAGAAGGTGGAAGACGCGCCGTTCAGCCCGGCTGACCGTATCGGCCAGCTGACCATGCGCAACCTCGACCTGATGGACACGCGCGACAAGCTGGCCATCTACGCGAAGGCCGGCCTGCTGTCGCTCGGCACCAGCAACGCACTGCCGCAGCTTGGCGGCGACAAGAAGTAACCGACCGTCGCCTCAAAGCAAAAGGCCGCTCCGAAGTGCATCGGAGCGGCCTTTTTTTCATGGCCTCGGCTGCAGGCAGCTTTCAGTACCGGCCGCAGAGCAGGTATTCCATCAGCGCCTTCTGCACGTGCAGACGGTTTTCCGCCTCGTCCCACACGACGCTCTGCTTGCCGTCGATGACCGCCGCTTCGACTTCCTCGCCGCGGTGCGCAGGCAGGCAGTGCATGAACAGCGCATCCGGCTGCGCACGCTGCATCATCGCCTCGGTCACCATCCAGTCGCCAAAGGCCTTCTTGCGCGCTTCGTTCTCGGCTTCGTAGCCCATGCTGGTCCACACGTCGGTGGTCACGAGATGGGCGCCCTCGCAGGCCTCGAGCGGGTTTTCGAACACATGCACGAACGGCAGGCTGGAATCCGCCACCATGGCCGGGTCAAGCTGATAGCCCTTCGGCGCGGAAAAGTGGAACCGGAAGCCGAGGATCTCAGCCGCCTGGATCCACGTGTACGCCATGTTGTTGGCATCACCCACCCAGGTGACCGTCTTGCCCTTGATGGGGCCGCGGTGCTCGATGAAGGTGAAGATGTCGGCCAGCACCTGGCACGGGTGGTATTCGTTGGTCAGCCCGTTGATGACCGGCACGCGCGAATGCGCGGCAAACCGTTCGATGATCTCCTGCCCGAAGGTGCGGATCATGATGATGTCGGTCATGCGCGAGATGACCTGCGCCGCGTCTTCGATCGGCTCGCCGCGCCCCAGTTGAGAGTCGCGCGTGTTGAGGAAGACCGCGTGGCCGCCGAGCTGGTGAATGCCCGCTTCGAACGACAGGCGCGTACGCGTGGAATTCTTCTCGAAGATCATGGCCAGCGTGCGGTCGTGCAGCGGGTGCCACGTCTCGTAGTTCTTGAACTTGGCCTTGAGGATCGCGGAACGGTCCAGCAGGTACTCGTACTCTTCCAGCGAAAAGTCCTTGAACTGCAGGTAGTGCTTGATCGAGCTTGGTGGGTTCATAAAACAACGAAGGCGGCCCGCAGATGGCGCACCGGAAACCTTCCTGGCACACCGCCCTAGCCGCCTTGTCTTGGTGAAGATTCGGTCCATCATACGGGATCACTGCCCGTTTGGCGAGCTTCACGCCGGACAGCCGCGCGCCTCGCGCGTGCGCCGGTGAAAGGCCGATGAAAGTCTTATATAAGATATAATACTGGCTACCCCGGAAGTCCTGCTCCGCTGCAATCCCGCGCAATAGAACGGGCCTGCATGTTCATCAAGCGGCAACCGGGCAAGCGCATCATCCGCACCACAAGTGCACCCGTTCGAACGTTGCGGCACACGCGCGGTCGAAGTCGTTTGCAAATCTCCACAGCCCCACGCAGTCCATGGCAGCCAACCCCCGCCAATTCTTCATCCAGGGCGTCACCCGTGACGGAAAGACCTTCCGCCCGAGCGACTGGGCCGACCGGCTGTGCGGTGTGATGGCGCAGTTTCGCCCCCCCGGCGATACCGGAGACCCACGCTTTACCTATTCCCCTTACGTGCGCCCCGTCATGTCCGGAGGCGTCAAGAGCGTCTTCGTCGACGAGCGGCTGCGCGAGATTGAACCCAAAGCGCTGGATTTCGTGCTGAACTTCGCGCACGACAACAATCTCCAGCTCGTGGAAGCCTGCATCCTGCCCGACGCAGGGGCCCCTGCCCCGAAAGGCTAGCGCGCAGGGCCTCGGGCCCGCGCTTCCAGCGCCGAAGAACACCGGCGCACAAAAGCAAAAAGCCTGTCCTCGGACAGGCTTTTTTATCGTCGGTGCGTGACGTCGACCGCCACGCCGTGCCGGCAGAGCCGGCACCACCGAAATCAGGCAGCCATTGCCTTGATGGCAGCGGACAGACGCGACTTCGCGCGTGCAGCCTTGTTCTTGTGGACGATCTTCTTGTCGGCGATGCTGTCGATGGTGCTTTGCGCCGTCTTGAATGCAGCGGCTGCCGCAGCCTTATCGCCACCGGCGATGGCCTTGCGAACGCCCTTGATCGCGGTGCGCAGACGCGAACGCAGAGCCGAGTTGTGGGCGTTCAGAACGACGGCCTGGCGTGCGCGCTTGCGTGCTTGTGCGGTGTTTGCCATGGAAAATTTCCTGAAGAAAACTGTTGCAAGCGCCCCGGGAGACACGGAAGGCCGAAGCGCGCGAATGCGTGAGAAACGGCAATTATACGCAGATTCCTCAGGCGGATGCAAACCGTGTTGCGAAATCGCCCCGACACGACTGCTCTGCGACGCTTGCTTCACTTTTAGGCATGTGGCGGGGCCATCCCTATAATACGGCCGCATTGCGCAGCGCCCGCCGCGAACCGTGGCACCCGCATGCAGTCAGACCGCCATCGTGATCGCCCTGCGCCCAACCACGCATTCATCTTGAATCTGCTCAAAACCCTCGCCACGATCAGCGGCCTGACGATGCTCTCGCGCATCACGGGGCTCATCCGCGAAACGCTGATCGCCCGCGCCTTCGGCGCCTCGGTCTACACCGACGCTTTCAACGTGGCCTTCCGCATCCCGAACCTGCTGCGCCGGCTCTCGGCCGAGGGGGCGTTCTCGCAGGCGTTCGTGCCGATCCTGGGCGAGTTCAAGAACCGCCAGGGCGAAGCCGAGACCCGCGCACTGGTCGATTCCGTCGCTACGGTGATGACGTGGTTCCTGGTGATCGTCTCGGCGCTGGGTGTGATCGGCGCGCCCTTGATCGTCACGGCCGTGGCAACCGGCTTCAAGGAGCACGAGAGCCAGGCGTACATCTCCGCCGTCTTCATGACGCGGGTGATGTTCCCGTACATTGGGCTGGTGTCGCTGGTGGCCCTGGCCTCAGGCATCCTGAATACGTGGCGGCAGTTTGCGGTGCCTGCGTTCACGCCGGTGTTGCTCAATCTATCGTTCATCGTGGCGGCGGTGTTCGTCGCGCCGCATCTCGAGACGCCCATCTACGCGCAGGCCTACGCGGTGATGGTGGGCGGCATCCTGCAGCTGGCCATCCAGGTTCCGTCGCTGCGCAAGGTCGGGATGCTGCCGCGCGTGTCGTTCAACGTGCGTGCGGCGTGGCACCACCCGGGCGTGCGGCGCGTGCTCAAGCAGATGCTGCCGGCCACGCTGTCGGTATCGGTGGCACAGATCAGCCTGATCATCAATACGAACATCGCGTCGCGCCTGCCGACCGGCAGCGTGTCGTGGCTGAATTATGCGGACCGCTTGATGGAATTCCCGACCGCGCTGCTGGGCGTGGCGCTCGGGACGATCCTGCTGCCGAGCCTCTCGAAGGCCAGCGCGGACGACAACCGTGAGGAATACTCGTCGCTGCTCGACTGGGGCCTGCGCCTGACGGTGCTGCTGGCGGTGCCGTCGGCCGTAGGGCTGTTCGTTTTCGGTGCGCCGCTCACGGCCACGCTGTTCCACTACGGCAAGTTCACGGGCATCGACGTCGAGATGACACGCCAGGCGCTGGTGTCGTACGGCGTGGGGCTGATCGGGCTGATCGTCATCAAGATCCTGGCGCCGGGCTTTTATGCGCGGCAGGACATCCGCACGCCGGTGAAGATCGCGCTGGTGGTGCTGGCAGCCACGCAGCTCTCCAACTACTTCTTCGTGCCGGTGTTCGGGCACGCGGGGCTGGCGCTGTCGATCAGCTTTGGCGCGACCATCAATGCGGCGCTGCTGTTCTTCGGATTGCGCCGCCGCGGCTATTACCACCCGCTGCCGGGCTGGAGGCTGTTTCTCGCACAGGTGACGTCGGCCGTGCTGCTGCTCTGGGCGCTGCTGCTGTGGCTCGCGCACAATTTCGACTGGGTGGCGCTCGGTGCCAAGCCCCTGGTGCGCATTGCGCTGTTGAGCGCTTGCCTGGTCCTGTGCGCGGTGGTGTATTTCGGTACACTGTGGCTGACCGGGTTGAAGTTCTCCACGTTCCGCAAAAAGGCCATCTGATGACCACGAAAGTCCTCGATTATTTTTCGGCCCTGGTCGCGGACGACGACAGCATCCCCCTCACCGAAACGGCGCTGTCCATCGCACAGGACGCGTATCCCGACCTGGACCTGCAGGCCGAGCTCGCCGCCATCGACGTGCTCGTCGCGCGCATCAAGAACCGCATCGCCGACGGCACGCCGGCCATCCAGCGCCTGCGCCTGCTCAATCAGTTCTTCTATCGCGAGCTGGGCTTCGGGCCCAATGCAAACGATTACTACGACCCCGAGAACTCGTATCTGAACGCGGTGCTGCAAACCCGGCGCGGCATTCCGATCTCGCTGGCGGTGCTGCTGATGGAGATCGGCCAGCAGATCGGGCTGCCGCTCAAGGGGGTGTCGTTCCCGAACCACTTCCTGGTGCGCATGAGCATTCCGGCCGGTGAAGTCGTGATCGATCCGCTCACTGGGCAGACGCTGTCGAAGGAAGAGCTGCAGGACATGCTCGACCCGTACCTGGAAAAGGAAGGCATCGAAGACCCGAACACGGTGCCGCTCGGGGTATTCCTGCAGGTGGCGACGCACCGCGAGATCATCGCGCGCATGCTGCGCAACCTGAAGGCGATCTACCTGCAGGAGTCGCGCTGGCAGCGACTGCTGGCGGTGCAGCAACGGCTGGTGATCCTGCTGCCGGATTCCATTGAGGAAGTGCGTGACCGGGGGCTCGCCTACGCCAACCTGGAATGCTTCCGGCCGGCCTTGGCCGACCTGGAAGCCTATGTCGATGCGCGGCCCGATGCGGCCGACGCCGCCAAGCTCAAGGAGCGCATGCCGACGCTGCGCGCCATGAGCAAGAACCTGAACTGACGCTCACTTCGGCGCCGCGGCACGGCGGCGCTTGAGGAGCTTCCACACCCCGCCCAGCGCCAGCGGCACGATCGCCGCGCCCAGGCCGATCAGCACGATCGTGTTCAGGTGATCGCGGATCACCGGAACGTTGCCGAACGCTTCGCCCGACAGCACCAGGATCACCACCCACAGCACGGCGCCGATCATGTTGAAGAGCTGGAACTTCGCAAACGTCATCTTCGACACGCCGGCGACGAACGGAGCAAACGTCCGCACCACGGGGATGAAGCGCGCCATCACGAGCGTCTTGCCGCCGTGGCGCTCGTAGAAGCCGTGCGTCTTCATCAGCGCCTGGTGATCGAGAAAGCGGATGTGACCGTCGAACACCTTGGGGCCGATCCAGGAGCCGATGAAATAGTTGACGGTATTGCCTGTCGTGGCGGCAATCACCAGCAACACGATGAGCAGCCACGCGTCCATCTGGCCGGTCGCGCACATGGCGCCGGCAATGAAGAGCAGCGTGTCGCCTGGCAGGAAGGGCAACACCACCAGGCCGGTTTCGGCAAACACAATGGCGAACAGCAGCACGTAGACCCACGCGCCATATTGCTGAATCAGCAGGCCCAGCGATTTGTCGACATGCAGCACGATGTCGACCAGTTGCATCACGATATCCAAACCATCCCCCTAAGCGAGCGGGAAATGATACCGGATGTGACTTCGATTTCCCCTTATCCCTGGCAGGGCTTGCGGCGCTGCGACGCACAGGGCGTGACATTTATAATGCCGCGATGAATTCCGCCGCCACGTCCCGCCGCCCCATCCGCCCGCTCCCCGACCAGCTGATCAGCCAGATCGCGGCCGGCGAGGTGGTCGAGCGGCCCGCATCCGTGGTCAAGGAGCTGCTGGAAAACGCGCTTGATGCGGGCGCCACGCAGCTGCAGATCAAGCTCGAAGAAGGCGGCGTGCGGCGCATTGCCATTACCGACAACGGCGGCGGCATTCCGGCCGATGAACTGCCCGTTGCGCTGATGCGGCATGCGACCAGCAAGATCGGCTCGCTGGAAGAGCTGGAATCGGTGGCGACGCTAGGCTTTCGCGGCGAGGCGCTGGCCTCGATTGCCTCGGTGGCTGAGCTGACGCTCACCTCGCGCACCGCCAACGACGCGCACGCGACGCAGATCATCGCCCAGACCGGACGCGTGCAGCCGGCTTCGGGCGGCGTCGGCACGACGGTCGACGTGCAGCATCTGTACTTCAATACGCCGGCGCGCCGCAAATTCCTCAAGACCGAACAAACCGAGCTGGGCCACTGCCTGGAGGTGATCCGCCGCACCGCGCTGGCGCGGCCCGACGTGGCGATCTCCGTGCATCACAACGGCAAGCCGCTGGAGCACTGGAACGCCACGCAAGCGGATGTCCGCACGGCGGCCGTGCTCGGCACCGAATTCGCGCGCGCGCGACTGCCGTTCGAAGAGCAGGCGGGCGAACTCCGCATCTTCGGTTTTGCCGGCCTGCCCACGGCCTCGCGCGGCCGCGCAGACCACCAGTTCTTCTACGTCAACGGCCGCTTCGTGCGAGACCGCCTGCTCACGCACGCCGTGCGCAGCGCCTACGAAGACGTGCTGCACGGCGACCGCTTTCCCGCCTACGTGCTGTGCCTCGAACTGCCGCCCGAGGCTGTGGACGTGAACGTGCATCCCTCGAAGATCGAGGTGCGCTTCCGCGACAGCCGCGCGGTGCACCAGTTCGTCTACCACGCCGTGCAGCGCGCGCTGGCGCGCCACGCGGGCGAGCAAGGCGACAGCCTGCGCACCGATATCGGCGATGCGGCGCAAGTGCCGGCCGTGCCCTCGCCGGCGGACAACACCACGCGGTGGATCAACCAGATGGCGGCGCGGCAGACGTCGCTCGGCATTGCGCAGCCGCGCGCGGAATACCTGTCGATGATGCGCGGTGACAGCACGCCGATGCCGGCGTCGCGTCCCGCATGGATGGCCGACGTGCCGAGCGCCGCCACGCTGTTCGACGGCGGCACCGCGACTGCCGACACGGCCACCGCCGTGGCAGAGCCCGCCGCTGCAGCGCAGGCCGACGAAGACGACGACCACCCGCTCGGCTTCGCCATCGCCCAGTTGCACGGCATCTACGTGCTGGCGCAGAACGCGCGCGGCATGGTGCTGGTCGACATGCACGCGGCGCACGAGCGCATCCTGTACGAGCAGCTGAAGACGGCGCTGGAAGCCAAGCGCGTCGAGGTGCAGCCGCTGCTGATCCCGGTTACGTTTGCCGCGAGCGCGGTGGAGATCGGCACCGCAGAGGAATACCGCGACACGCTCGCGCTGCTCGGTTTCGACATCTCTGCCGTCTCGCCGACGACGCTCGCCGTGCGCTCGGTGCCGACGCTGCTGCAAAAGGCCGATGCACAGGCCCTCGCCCGCGACGTGCTGCGCGACCTCCACGCCTACGGCGGCTCGCGCGTGCTGGCCGAACGCCAGAACGAGCTGCTCGCCACGCTGGCGTGCCACTCCGCCGTGCGCGCCAACCGCCGCCTGAACCTCGACGAGATGAACGCGCTGCTGCGCCAGATGGAAGCCACCGAGCGCGCCGACCAGTGCAACCACGGCCGGCCGACCTGGATCCAGCTCACCGTGGCTGACCTCGACCGCCTGTTCCTGCGCGGCCAGTAAGCTCGCGATGACCGCCTCATCTGCAACCGCGCCACGCGCCGTCTGCCTGCTGGGCCCGACGGCGTCGGGCAAGACCGCCGCCGCGCTGAAGCTGGCCGAACGCTGGCCGGTCGAGATCATCAGCATGGATTCGGCGCTGGTGTATCGCGGCATGGACATCGGCACCGCCAAGCCCAGCGCCGAAGAACAGGCCGTCGCGCCACATCACCTGATCGACATCATCGATCCGCGCGATGCCTATTCGGCCGCGCAGTTTGCCAACGATGCGAACGTCCTGATCGACGCCATCCGGGCGCGCGGCCGGCTGCCGCTGATCGTTGGCGGCACGATGCTGTACTACAAGGCGCTCACGCAGGGCCTCTCGGATTTGCCCGGCGCCAATCCGGCGATCCGCGCGGAGATCGACGCCGAAGCCGCACGCCAAGGCTGGCCGGCATTGCATGCCAAGCTGGCGTTGGTCGACCCGATCACCGCCGCGCGGCTGCACGCGACCGACGCGCAGCGCATCCAGCGCGCGCTTGAGCTGTACCGGCTGACCGGCCGACCGATGTCTGCGTTGCTCGCGCGTGAAGTGGGCGCGAACGCATTCCGGCAGCACGATGCCGCGGCGCCGTACCTGACGATTGCGCTGGAGCCGTCAGACCGCCTCGTGCTGCATGCGCGCATCGCGCAACGCTTCGACGCGATGCTGGCGGCCGGTCTGCTCGACGAGGTAGAGGCTCTGCGCAAACGCGGCGACCTGTCGCCCGCACTGCCGTCCATCCGCTGCGTGGGTTATCGCCAGGCATGGGCGTATCTCGACGGCGAGATCGACATGACCGGCCTGCGCGAACAGGGCATTGCCGCCACGCGCCAGCTCTGCAAGCGCCAGATCACGTGGCTGCGCAGCACACCGGAGCGGCACGTGGTGGATTGCCTTGCCCCCGATTACGTCGACCAGGTCGCGCGCCTGGTCCAAACCTCACTGGAATCGCAATGACGACCACTGACACCGCCACCACGTTCACGCTGCGCCCCGCCACACCGGAGGACTGCGCCGCGCTCGTCCGCCTGATCTCTGCGCTGGCCGAGTACGAGAAGCTCACGCACCTCGTGCAGACCACGCCCGAGGCGCTGGCCACGATGCTCTTCGGGCCGCGCCCGTACTGTGAGGCGGTGTTGGCGGAAGTCGACGGCCGCGCCGTGGGCTTTGCGCTGTTCTTCCACAACTTCTCGACGTTCCTGTGCAAGCCGGGGCTGTATCTGGAGGACCTGTTCGTCGAGCCGGAATATCGCGGCCTGGGCATCGGCAAGGCGCTGCTGATCCACCTCGCCCGCCTGGCGCAGGAACGCGATTGCGGCCGCTTCGAGTGGAGCGTGCTCGACTGGAATGCCCCGTCCATCGCCTTCTACGAAGCCATGGGCGCCGACGTGCTGCCCGAGTGGCGCATCTGCCGCACCACGGGCGATGCCCTGACGAAGCTGGCAGCCATTCCCATGCCGCCGGCGCTGGCTGCGGCGCGCTGAATTTGACCGCAAGCTCCGGAGTGCGGCGCATTCCGACAAGCGTACGCTTGGCATATCGGATTCGCAGACAGAACGGATATGCCGCCTTCCACCGCCAACGCGCAGACCGGCGCGGAGCACCATCCCAACCTCGCACGCATCGACTGGCACGCCGTTGAAGACGCCCTCAACGACGTCGGCAGCGCCGTGCTGCCAGCGCTGCTCACGCACGGCGCCTGCGACGCGCTGGCCGCGCTGTACCCGCAAGAGCGCCTGTACCGCTCGCGCGTGGTGATGGAGCGCCACGGCTTCGGGCGAGGCGAATACCAGTATTTCGCCTATCCGCTGCCGGACCTGATTGCGGACTTGCGCACCGGCCTGTATCCGCCGCTGGCCACCATCGCCAACCGCTGGAACGCGGCCATGGGCATCGACGTGCGCTATCCACCCAGGCACGCCGATTTCCTGCGCCGCTGCCACGAAGCCGGCCAGCTGCGCCCCACGCCGCTGATCCTGCAATACGGCCCCGGCGACTACAACTGCCTGCACCAGGATCTCTACGGTGAGCACGTCTTCCCATTGCAGGTGGCCATCCTGCTGTCCGAGCCGGGCGTCGATTTCACCGGCGGCGAATTCGTCATGACGGAGCAGCGTCCGCGCATGCAGTCGCGGCCCGAGGTGGTGCCGCTGCACAGGGGCGACGCGGTGGTCTTTGCCGTGCACCACCGGCCCGGGCAGGGAACGCGCGGCACCTATCGCGTCAACATGCGCCACGGGGTGAGCCGCCTGCGTTCGGGCCGGCGGCATACTGTGGGCATCATCTTCCACGACGCAACGTGATGGACCCCGCCATGGTCACGGGCGACCTCTTTGCCGATCACGCACCCGCAGACGATGCACGCATCGCGCTCGGCGAGGCGGCGTTCGTGCTGCGCGGCTTCGCGCTGGCCGACGCTGCCGCGCTGCTGGCCGCCGTCGACGCCATTGCGCAGCGGGCGCCGTTTCGCCATATGGTCACGCCGGGCGGCTTCGAGATGTCGGTCGCACTCACCAACTGCGGCACGCTGGGCTGGACGTCGGACCGGCGCGGGTATCGCTACGCCACGCAGGATCCTCTGACCGGCGAGCCATGGCCACCGCTGCCCGACGTCTTCCTGCGGCTTGCCGGTCATGCGGCAGCCGAAGCGGGCTTCCCCGATTTCATACCGGACGCCTGCCTCATCAACCGCTATGTGCCGGGCGCACGCCTGTCGCTGCATCAGGACAAGGACGAACACGACTACGCCGCGCCCATCGTGTCGGTGTCGCTCGGCATGCCAGCCGTGTTCCTGTTTGGCGGGCTCAGGCGTGCAGACAAAACCCAGCGCATTCCGCTGTTCCACGGCGACGTGGCCGTCTGGGGCGGACCAGACCGCCTGCGGTATCACGGCATCGCGCCACTGAAGGAACATCCGCACGCGGTGCTGGGCAGCCAGCGCATCAACCTGACCTTCCGCAAAGCGGGCTGACATGACGCGCATCGCAAACGACCTCTCGGAAGCTGCGTATCGGCGGGCCGCCGAATTCCTGTCCTCGCTCGACGACGACTGGGCGCGCCACATTGCCGCCATCGGGCCATGCCGGCACGCGGCCAAACCCGCTCGCGAGCCGTACGAGGCACTGGTGCGCGCCATCGCCTACCAGCAATTGCACGCCAAGGCGGGCGACGCCATCCTCGGGCGCTTCCTCGCGCTGTACCCGGGCGCGGCCTTCCCGGCGCCGGAACGGGTGCTCGCCACCGACGAAGCCGCCCTGCGCGGCTGCGGTTTTTCGGCGACCAAGCTGGCGACCCTCCGCGGCATCGCGCAAGCGGCGCTGGATGGCATCGTTCCGACGCGCGCGCAGGCGCTTGCCATGGACGACGAAGCGCTGATCGAACGGCTCGTCACGCTGCGCGGCGTGGGCCGCTGGACGGTAGAAATGCTGCTGATCTACACCTTGGAGCGCTCCGACATCCTGCCCGCCGACGATTTTGGCGTGCGCGACGGCTACCGGCGCCTGAAGCGGCTCGATGCCACGCCCACGCGCGGGCAGATGACCGAAATCGGCCATGCGTGGAGCCCATATCGCACCGTCGCCACCTGGTACTTATGGCGCGTGCCGGCCGCGGCCTAGGGTGACCCACGCATCGCTCCGAATTTGACCGCAAGACCCGGAGTGCCCGGCCCGCCGCCCGTACCTACAGTACAGTCATCACAGTCCTACCGGATGACGCCATGCCAATCACCGTCCAAGCCAGACCGGCCACCTCTGTCGAGCACGACCCGCGCTGGGCGCGCGTGCTCGCGCGCGATCCTTCCGCCGACGGGCAATTCGTCTATGCCTGAAGACCACCGGCGTGTACTGCCAGCCGAGCAGCCCGTCGCGCCTGCCGCGGCCCGAGAACGTCGAGTTCTTCGACACGCCCGCCGAAGCGGAGGCCGCCGGCTACCGCCCAAGCCGTCGCGCCGGTCCCGACCAGACCACGGTACGCGCCCAGCAGGCCGCGCTGGTCGCCCGTGCATGCCGCCGCATGGAAGCCGCCGACACACCGCCGACGCTCGACATGCTGGCCGAAGAGGCTGACCTGAGCCCGTATCACTTCCACCGCCTGTTCAAAAGCGTGACGGGCCTGACACCCAAGGCGTACGCCGACGCGCATCGCGCCCGGAAGCTGCGTGCGCAACTGGAGCGCGGCAGCACCGTCACCGAGGCCATCTACGATGCGGGCTTCAACGCCAGCAGCCGTTTCTACGAGGCGTCGGACAGCGTGCTCGGCATGACGCCCAGCCGCTATCGCGCCGGCGGCGCGCAGACCACGATCCGCTTTGCCGTGGGCGAATGCTCGCTCGGCTCGATCCTGGTGGCGCAGAGCGACCGCGGCATCTGCGCGATCCTGATGGGCGACGACCCGGACGCCCTCGTACGGGACTTGCAGGACACGTTCCCCAGGGCCGAACTCATCGGCGGAGACGCGGGCTTCGAAGACCTCGTCGCGAGGGTCGTGGGACTGATCGAAGTGCCATCCATCGGGTTGGACCTGCCGCTGGACGTCCGCGGCACCGCCTTCCAGCAGCGCGTGTGGCAAGCGCTGCGCGAAGTGCCGCCCGGCAGCACCACCAGCTACACCGAGATCGCCGCGCGCATCGGCGCCCCCAAGGCGGTGCGGGCGGTGGCGCAGGCCTGCGCAGCCAACCACATCGCCGTGGCCATTCCGTGCCACCGCGTCATCCGCCGCGATGGCAATGCGTCGGGCTACCGCTGGGGCGTGGAACGCAAGCTGGCGCTGCTGGAGCGCGAGGCGCAGTCGTAAAGCTCAAGGCCCCCGAGGCCGGCGACACGCATAAAAAAACCGCCGAACACGTCGGCGGCTTTTGTGGAGGGCGGGCGGTGCGTCAGACCACGATCGTCTGTGCTTCGCCGGCCTGGCGCGCGCGGATTTCGCCGATCCGGTAGACCGTCTCACCGGCGTCCTTCAGGTGCGCAATGGCCGCCAGCGCATCCGCGGCCGACACGATCACCACCATGCCGATGCCGCAATTGAAGACGCGGTGCATTTCGTCGTCGGCCACATTGCCGGCCTTCTGCAGCCACTGGAACAGCGGCGGCAGCGTCCAGGCGTCGCGGTGCAGCACGGCGGTCGTGTTTTCCGGCAGCACGCGCGGCACGTTTTCGGTCAGGCCGCCACCTGTGATGTGGGCCATGCCCTTGACCGGCAGCTTCTCGATCAGCGACAGCAGCGGCTTCACGTAGATGCGCGTGGGCGCCATGATGGCGTCCTGCAGGCGCTGGCCGTGGAAATCGGCGTTCAGGTCCGGGCGCGCCACCTCGATGATCTTGCGCACCAGCGAGTAGCCGTTCGAATGCGCACCCGACGAGGCGAGACCCAGCACCACATCGCCCTCGGCAATGGTGGTGCCGTCGATGATCTTGCGCTTTTCGACCGCGCCGACGGCAAAGCCGGCCAGGTCGTATTCGCCGTCCGGGTACATGCTCGGCATTTCAGCCGTTTCGCCGCCGATCAGGGCGCAGCCGGCCAGTTCGCAGCCCTGGGCAATGCCCTTGACCACGGTGGCGGCGGTGTCGACGTCGAGCTTGCCGCAGGCGAAGTAGTCGAGGAAGAACAGCGGCTCGGCGCCCTGCACGAGGATGTCGTTCACGCTCATGGCGACCAGATCCTGGCCGACGGTGTCGTGGCGGTTCAGTGCAAAGGCCAGCTTGAGCTTGGTGCCCACGCCGTCGGTCCCCGAGACCAGCACCGGCTCCTGGTACTTCTTGGACAGCTCGAACAGCGCGCCGAAGCCGCCGATGCCGCCCAGCACGCCTTCGCGCATGGTGCGCTTGGCAAACGGCTTGATGCGGTCGACCAGGGCGTCACCCGCCTCGATGTCGACGCCCGCGTCGCGGTAAGACAGGCCGGTCGATGCGGATGGGGTTTCGGAAGCGCTCATACAGTCGTCTGAATTGAAAAAACCGGGAAAGAAAGCGAGACGGCGGCGGGAAGTCACAAAAATCGGACCCGCCGGTCCAGTAAAATCGCGATTTTACCGGATGCGGGCACCCCGATGGCCGCTTTTCCGACTCCCTGACCCGCCTTCGGAATCGTCGCCCGCTCATGAACGCCCCCGTGCTGTCGCAGGAAACCAAGCGCACGCTCGCCTGGATCGCCGTGGCGATCGTCTTCCTGGCCCTGCTCAAGCTGCTGGCGCCCACGCTCACGCCGTTCGTGTTCGCCTTCATCCTGTCGTACATCCTGCACCCGGGCGTCGAATGGCTGCAGCGCCATCGCGTGCCGCGCGTGCTCGGCGTGTTCCTGATGATCCTCGTGCTGGCCGTGGTCGGCGTGGCGCTGATGCTGCTGATCCTGGCCGTGCTGCAGCGGGAGGTTCCGGCCATCCGCGAGCAATTGCCCGGCATGCTGGCCAGGCTCAACGCGGCGCTGTCACCGCGCCTGGCGGAGATGGGCCTGCATGTGAGCTTTGATTTTCCGGGCCTGCGCAAGCTGCTGACCGAGCAGCTCGCCGCCAGCCCCGACGATGTCATGGCCCGGGCGCTGAACTACCTGCGCGTGTCGGGCTCAGCGGCGATCCAGCTGCTTGGCATCGCCTTTCTGGTACCGATCGTGATGTTCTACCTGCTGATGGACTGGAACATGCTCATGCGGCGCATCGAAACCGCGGTGCCGCGGCGGTGGCTGCCAAAAACGCGCGAGTTGGCCGCGGAAACGGACGGGCTGCTGTCGCAATACCTGCGCGGGCAGATCATCGTGATGCTGGTGCTGGCGGTGTATTACTCCGCCGGTCTCGCGCTGGCCGGCTTTGACGTGGCGCTGCCGGTCGGCATCTTTACGGGGCTGGCGGTGTTCATTCCGTACATCGGCTTCGGCGTGGGGCTGTCGCTGGCCATCCTGGCGGCGTTGCTGCAGTTCGGCAACCTGTACGGCCTGCTGGCGGTGGCCGTGGTGTACGGCATCGGCCAGTTCCTCGAAAGCTTCTACCTGACGCCCCGCCTCGTGGGGGAGCGCATTGGCCTGCACCCGCTGGCGGTCATCCTGGCCTTGCTGGCTTTTGGCCAATTGTTCGGATTTTTCGGTATCCTCCTCGCCCTGCCGATCAGCGCGGTGCTGCTGGTCGGTTTGCGGCAGATCCGGCAGCTGTATCTCGACAGCCGGCTCTATCAGGACTGAACGCGCGCGCAACCGAGAACCACGGCGATCCTCCCGACGTTTCATGGCCACACCTGAACAGCTCCCGCTCGAACTCGGTGCGACACCCGCCCCGACCTTCGACAACTTCGTCGCCACCGGCAACGAAGAGGCGGTGCTGCGCCTGCGCGCGCTGATCCCGCAGGTGGTGGACGGCACGGCCACCGACCGGCTGGTCTACCTGTGGGGCGAACCGGGCAGCGGCCGCAGCCACCTGCTGCACGCCGTGTGCGCGCAGGCCGAGGCCGGCGGCTTCGAGATCCGCACCCTGGAGCCGGACGCCCCGGCCGAAGCGTTCGAATTCGACCCCGCGATCACGCTCTGGACCATCGACGACGCCGAACGCCTCGACGAATGGGCGCAGATCGCCGTCTTCAACCTCGTCAACGAAGTGCGCGCGCATCCGCATGCGGCGCTGCTCATCGCCGGGGCGGCCGCGCCGATGTCGATGCCGCTGCGTGAAGATCTGCGCACCCGGCTCGGCTGGGGACTCGTCTATTGGCTGCGCCCGCTGTCCGACGCCGACAAGATCGAAGCCCTGCGCCAGGCCGCCCGCGAACGCGGCATGCAGCTCTCGGCCGACGTGCCGCAGTGGCTCGTCACGCACTCCTACCGCGACATGCCGAGCCTGATGGCGCTGCTCGACGCGCTGGACACCTATTCGCTCGCACGCAAGCGCGCAGTCACCCTGCCGCTCGTGCGGGAGATGCTCGCCCTGATGAAGTGAGAAGTGGGCGCAGGCCGCCGCCCAGGGGCGACTGCGATTGGATGCCACACCTTCGGGTAAAATCGCGCCCCATGAATCTGGCCCTCTTTGACCTCGATCACACCCTGATCCCCACCGACAGCGACCACGAGTGGGGGCGTTTCCTCATCCGCCGCGGCGTGGTGGATGAAGCCGAATACCAGCGCAAGAACGATCAGTTCTATGCCGACTACAAGGCCGGCACGCTGGATATCCACGCTTTCCTGCGCTTTGCCCTGGCGCCGCTGGCCGCGCATCCGCGGGACACGCTGGCCGAATGGCACGCCGAATTCATGCGCGAGGTCATCGTTCCGAAGATCACGCCGCAGGCCCAGGCGCTCGTCTACAAGCATCTCGAAGCCGGCGATCTGTGCTGCGTGGTCACCGCCACCAACAGCTTCGTCACGCGGCCGATCGCCAAGGCCTTCGGCATCGAGCACCTGATCGCCACCGAGCCGGCCACCGCCGACGGCACGCCCGACGGCCCCTTCACCGGCGATGTGTCCGGCACGCCGAGCTTCCGTGAAGGCAAGGTCGCCCGCGTGCACGAATGGCTCGCCAACATGGGCCGCGGCTGGAGCGACTTCGAGCGCAGCACCTTCTACAGCGACTCGGCCAACGACGTGCCGTTGCTCGAAGAGGTGACCGACCCCGTCGCCACCAACCCGGACGACACGCTGCGCCACCTCGCAGCCGCGCGCAACTGGCGCATCATGGATCTCTTCTGAGCAGGCGCGGCGTGATCAAGAAACTCATCAATCGTCTGCTCGGCAAGACCGCCGCAGAACCCGCCCCGGCGGCCGATCCCGGCATCCCGGCTGGCAGAAAGACCCGCACGCCCAAGACGCCCAAGACGCGCAGCAAGGCCGCCGGCGGCGTGCCGCGCCAGGCGCGCGTGTGGAGCGTCGAAGAGCACGGCATCGACCCGAAGCTGCTCTCGCGCAACGCCGTCAAGGTCACGTCCACGCTGCAGGAAGCCGGCTACGCCGCCTTCATCGTCGGCGGCGCGGTGCGCGATCTGCTGCTCGGCATCAAGCCAAAGGACTTTGACGTTGCCACCAACGCCACGCCGGAGCAGGTGCAGGCGCTGTTCCGCCGCTCGCGCATCATCGGCCGGCGCTTCCAGATCGTGCACGTGACGTTCTACGGCGGACGCGACCAGGAAATCATCGAGGTGTCGACGTTCCGTGCACTCGTCGACGCGGTCGACGCGGAGCAGGTGCCCGCCGGCAAGCGCGTCAAGCGCACCGAGCTCGACCACCACACGCATGCCGTCGACGCCAGCGGCCGCGTGCTGCGCGACAACGTCTGGGGCACCCAGGCCGAAGACGCCACGCGCCGCGACTTCACCGTCAACGCGATGTACTACGACCCGTCCAACGAGACGGTGCACGACTACCACCACGGCATGGAAGACATGCGCGCCCGCACGCTGCGCATGATCGGCGACCCGCACACGCGCTACCGCGAAGACCCGGTGCGCATGCTGCGCGTGGTGCGCTTTGCGGCCAAGACGGGCTTCGACATCGACCCCGCCACGCGCGCGCCGATCGCGGAGCTCGGCCCGCTGATCCACAACGTGCCGGCCGCCCGCCTGTTCGACGAGATGCTGAAGCTGCTGATGTCCGGTCACGCGTGGGCATCGCTGCAGGAGCTGCGCAAGGCCGGTCTGCACCGCGGCCTGCTGCCGCTGCTGGATGTCGCGCTCGAGCAGCCGATGGGCCAGCGCTTCGTGCAGCTGGCGCTCGACAACACGGACGACCGCGTCAAGGCCGGCAAGCCGGTCTCGCCGGGCTTCCTGTTCGCCTCGCTGCTGTGGCACCACGTGGTGGAGCACTGGAACCGCCGCCGCGCGGCCGGCGAGCCGCTCATCCCCGCGCTGCACACCGCCATGGACGAAGTGCTTGACCGCCAGACCGAGCAGCTCGCCATCCAGCGCCGCTTCACCGCCGACATGAAGGAAATCTGGAGCATGCAGCCGCGCTTCGAGAAACGCTCGGGCCGCATGCCGTATCGCCTGCTGGAATCGCCGCGCTTTCGCGCCGGGTACGACTTCCTCGTCCTGCGCTGCGCCTCGGGCGAATTGCCGCAGGAACTGGCCGACTGGTGGACCGCCTTCCAGAGCGGTGACGGCGAAACCCGCGAAGCGCTCATGGCGCAAGCCAAGCAGGCGCCGAGCACCGCCGCAAGCACCAGCACGGCGGGTTCCGGCAAGCGCCGTCGCCGCCGGCGTGGTCCGGCGAAATCGGATACAGTCGGTGACGTCAATCCGGGAAGTTCGGAGGAAACGTGAAGACAGTGGCGTACATCGGCATCGGCGCCAACCTGGGCGACGCACGCCAGGCAGTGAAAGACGCCGTGGTCTGCCTCGCGCAGCAGGTCGGCATCACCGTGACCGGCAAATCGAGCTTGTATCGCAGCGCGCCGGTCGAATCCAGCGGCGACGACTACATCAACGCCGTCGTGCGCATCGAGACGCCTTTCACGGCAGACCAGTTGCTGCGCATCTGTCACCACATCGAAGACCAGTTCGGCCGCGAACGCCCGTTCCGCAACGCGCCGCGCACGCTCGACCTGGACCTGCTGCTCTACGGCGACCACGTCCTCACGTCGCCCGAGCTGACCGTGCCCCACCCGCGCGTTGGCCAGCGCGCCTTCACGCTGCTGCCGCTGCATGAGCTGGCGCCGGACCTCGTGATTCCGGGCATCGGCGCGGTGGCGGACCTGCTGCCCGGCGTGGCCGACCAGCGCATCGAAAAAACCACGATGTGCCAATGCATGCGCGCCAAGCAGCCCGCTGCCTGATCACTCGCATCACGCCTCACACACCTGCCGATGGCCCTGGATCACCTGCGTCGCATCGTTGTTGAAGGGCCCATCGGCGTCGGCAAGACGGCGCTGGCCCAGCGCCTGGCCGATCACCTGCGCGCAAGCACATCGTTCGAGACGCCGAACGAGAACCCCTTCCTGCCCCGCTTCTACGAAGACCCGGCCCGCTATGCGTTGCCGGTGCAGCTGCGCTTCCTGCTGCAGCGTGCCGAGCGGCTCAAGGCCTGGCACAAGGCGACGCTTGCCGGCGAGCGCATCGTCGGCGACAGCTTTCTGCCGCGCGACCGCCTCTTCGCCCAGCTCACGCTGCCCGCCGATGAACTCGCGCTGTACGACGCGATGGCCAATGCACTGGCGCTGCCGCAGCAGCGCATCGACCTCGTCATCTGCCTGCAGACGCGCGCCGAAGATCTGCTGCCGCGCATCGCCAAGCGCGCCGTTCCTTACGAAACGGGTATCGATGCCGAGTACCTGCAGCGCATCTGCGCCGCATACGGCGAGCTGTTTCTGTATTACGATGCCGCACCGACGCTTATCGTCGACATCGCCGCCTTCGACCCCGCGGGCAACGACGACGATTTCCGCACCTTGCTCGCCCGCATCGACGCGATGCGCGGACCCAAGGAATTCATCAAGCTGGCAACGCGCTAGTCAGTCGACGCACCGCATGGTCTGCGTGGGCGCTCGCGATGCCCCAACGAGTCTCAGTCCATGAGCTACCTCCAGGAATCGAACCGCAAGGCCGTCACGGTGACGTCGCTGCAGGCCATGCGCGCCGCCGGCGAGCGCATCGCCATGCTCACCGCCTACGACGCCAGCTTCGCCGCCCTGATGGACCGCAACGGCGTCGACGTGCTGCTCGTCGGCGATTCCCTTGGCAATGTCGTGCAGGGCCAGAAGACCACCCTGCCCGTCACGCTGGAACACATCGCGTATCACACCGAATGCGTTGCACGCGGGACAACCAAGGCGCTGCTCGTGTCCGATCTGCCGTTCGGCACGTACGGCACACCGGAGCAGGCCTTCCACAGCGCCGTGCGCCTGATGCAGGCGGGCGCGCAGATGGTCAAGCTGGAGGGCGGCGTGTGGCTGGCGCCGACCATCAAGTTCCTCGTCGAGCGCAGCATTCCGGTGTGTGCGCATATCGGCCTCACGCCGCAATCGGTGCACGCGTTCGGGGGCTTCAAGGTGCAGGGCCGTGGCGATGAAGCGGCCGCGCAGCTGAAGGCCGACGCGCTGGCCGTGCAGGAGGCGGGCGCCCAGCTCGTCGTGATGGAAGCCATTCCGGCCGCGCTGGCCGGCAAGGTCACGCGCCTGCTGGCCATTCCGACCATCGGAATCGGTGCCGGGCTCGAATGCTCCGGGCAGGTGCTCGTCATGCATGACATGCTGGGCGTGTTTCCCGGTCACCGGCCCAGGTTCGTGCGCAACTTTATGGACGGGCAGACGACCATCGACGGCGCAGTCGCAGCGTATGTGGCGGCCGTCAAGGACGGCACGTTCCCCGGACCCGAACATACGTTCGCCTGAGCGCCCTTGCGCATGGAAATCTGGTCGGCCACCGCTGACGCCTTTGTCTTGCTCGCCAACGGCGATGCGGCATTGTGGCTGATCGTATGGACGTCATTGAAGGTCGCGCTCGCGGGGCTGCTGCTGGCTGCGCCGGCGGGCCTGCTCATGGCCTACGCCATCGCCATGCACCGCTTTGTCGGGCGCCGCGCGCTGGTGGTGCTGGCGCAGGCGTCGCTGTCGTTTCCGACCGTGCTGATCGGGCTGCTGCTGTATCTGCTGCTCTCGCGGCAAGGGCCTCTGGGGGGCTTTGGGCTGCTGTTCACGCAGAGCGGGATGATTCTCGGGCAGGCCGTGCTGGGCTTGCCCGTCATCGTCGCGTTTGCCCTGACCACGTTCGAACGCGCCGACCCCCGCCTGGCAGAAACGGCGCGCGTGCTCGGCGCCGGCCGTGCGCGGCTGCTGCTGACGGTCTTTCGCGAGCTGCGATTCGGCCTGATGGCGGCGGTGGTGGCGGGCTTTGGCCGCGTCATCGCTGAAGTCGGCTCGGCACTGATGGTGGGCGGCAATATCGAGGGCGTCACGCGCACCATGACCACGGCGATTGCGCTGGAGACCAGCAAAGGCGAATTCGCCCAGGGCATTGCACTGGGCATCGTGCTCATCGCGCTGGCATTGCTCGTCAACCTCGTGCTGGCATGGCTGCAAGGGGCCGGCAGCTATCGCGGGGGCGCGGCATGAGCCGGACGATGGTGTTTGAAGAGCTGCGCTGCCGGCATGGCGCACGCGTGCTGTTCGAGATTCCGCGGCTGGCGTTGTCGGCCGGGCATGCGATCGTCATTACCGGTGCCAACGGCGTCGGCAAGACCACGCTGCTGCGCATGCTGGCCGGGCTCATTCCCGCCCACGGCGCGACCGTCGATCTCGGCAGCGGTCCGCAGCGGCTGTCGCCGTATCCGGCGGCATTGCGCGCGCGGCTGACTTACGTGCACCAGCATCCGTATCTGTTCCGCACATCGGTGCGGGCCAATCTCGCGTATGGGTTGACCACGGGCCCGCACCGCGTGGCGCGCACGGAACTCGCCGCACGCGTGGACGAGGCCATCGAGTGGGCTGGGCTCCAGCACGTGGTGGACGTGCCCCCCGAGCGCCTGTCCGGCGGGGAGACGCAGCGGCTCGCGCTCGCCCGCGCCCGCGCGCTGCACACCGATGTGCTGCTGCTCGATGAGCCGACCTCGAACCTCGATGGCGCTGCGCGCGAGCAGGTCATCGCCCTGGTCGAAGAACTGGCCGCCGAGGGCCGCACGCTGCTGATGGTCTGCCACGACCGCGAGCTCATCAACCTGCCCGGCGTCGCGCGCTGGAAGCTAGAGCACGTCGACGGCCACGGGCGGCTCGAAATGCGCGGGCATCACGCCGCGTAGGGCATTGCAGACGGCGACGGCTTCGGCGCGGGCCACGTCGGCGCGCGTGAGCAGGCGTTCGCGCAGCGGCCCGTCGAGCCACGGCGTTGCGTCTTCGAGCAACACGGCGCGCATCACGCCCGGCAGGACACCCGCGGACAGTGGCGGCGTCCACCACGCGCCGTCGAGCTTCACCAGCACCGTGGAACGCCCGCCTTCGGCCAGCGTGCCGTCCGCGTTGAAGAACACGGCGTCGAATGCCCCCTCGCGCTCGGCGGCCTGCCAGGCGGCATCGTAGCCGGCGCGCAGCGTGGTCTTGTGCCCGGGCAGGCCGTGCGTGGCTTCGCGCGTTTGCGCGGCGACGACCAGGCGCACCGGCGCATCCCACGTGGCATGCAGCGGCGGCAGAGGCGCAGCCGATACGCCCGCAACTCCATCCGGCCCCAGCGACAGGCGCATGCGATACGCGCCCTCGCCTTCCAGCGCTGCACACGCGCGCACCACCTCATCGGCCACCGCCGTCCGGACGAACGGAAAGCCGAAGGCGGCGGCAGACCGCTCAAGCCGGTCCAGGTGCCGAGCCAGCAGCGGCACGCCATCGCGGGTGGCACGCATGGTCTCGAACAGCGCGAGCCCCACGTCCAGCGCCGTCACGAAGCGCGCTTTCCATTGGCATTCCGTGTACTCGTCGTCGGCCACGCTGTCGTGCACGATGCCCGAGCCGATGCCCAACTCGCCCATGCGCAAGCCGTCGGCGCCAGGGGCACTGAGAACCAGCGTGCGGATCGCCACGGAAAAGCACGCGTCGCCCATCGCCTGATCGTTGGCAGGCGCATCGATCCAGCCGATGGCACCGGTGTACAGACCACGCGGGTCCGGCTCCAGCGCGTCGATGATCTCCATCGTTCGCCGCTTGGGCGCGCCGGTGATGGAGCCGCACGGAAACAGCGCGCGCAGGCAATCGGCCAGGCCCGTGGCCGGCGGAATCTCTGCTTCCACGGTCGACGTCATCTGCAGCACGCTGCCGAAAGGCGTCACTTCGAACAGTGCCGGCACGCGCACCGAACCCGGACGTGCGAGCCGGCCGAGGTCGTTGCGCAGCAGGTCGACGATCATGAGGTTCTCGGCGCGGTTCTTTTCATCGGCGGCCAGCGCGATGGCGCGGGCTTCGTCGACCTCCACGTCGCCAGAGGCCGGCGCAGTGCCCTTCATCGGCCGTGCCAGGAGCTTGCCGGCGTGGTGCGAAAAGAACAGCTCCGGCGAGCACGACAGGATCGCACTGCCTTCCGGCAGTCCGATGAACGCGCCGTATGGCACCGGCTGGCGCGCCCGCAGACGGCGGTACAGCGCGGCCGGCGCGCCGAACGCCGTCATGCGCAGGCGATAGGTGTAGTTGACTTCGTAGGTGTCGCCCGCCGCGATCCAGTCGTGGATGCGTGCGATGGCGTTGGTATAGGTGGCGTGATCAACGCTGGCAGCACAGTCGAACAGACCGGCGGCCCCGGCCGCTTCAGGCCAAGCTCCGAACAGCGTGTCGACCTCTGCGGGCGACAGCACCTGCATCGTACGGAACAGCAGCACGCGCAGGCGGCCATCGTGGCCGGGCAAGGACGAAGAGATTTCAGTGGAAGCCGGCAGACCGACCAGCGGCTCGCCAAACTCGTACGGCGCAACGATCAGGGCATGCAAGCCTTGGCGCCAGGCGGCACGAAGGTCATCGTCCAGCCCATCCAGGATGCCCGCCGGCCGGAAGAACTCGCCGGCATAACCGGTGTACCAGCGCGAGCACGGCGCGCCGCCCGAGGTGGCATCGTCCAGCAGCGCGAACGGCGCGCCGGCTTCTGGCAACTGCATGACGACGTCCTCGGTTATCAATAATCTGACGCTTTCGGAAGCTCTGAAAAGCGTAGCGAGCGCCCCGAGGTTGGTTCAAGAAGCGCAGCCGTACATGGGTACGGCGAGCATCGCAGGACCAAGATCGGGGCGCGCAGTAGCTTTGCAGAGTTTACGAGGAGAAGAAGTTCTTCACCTTGTCCATCCACGACTGCTCCTGCGGGCTGTGCCGCGAGCCGCCTTCGTGCACGGACTTGTCGAACTGGCGCAGCAGGTCTTTCTGGTGCTCCGTCAGCTTGACCGGCGTCTCGATGTTGATATGCACATAGAGATCACCGGCGTAGCCCGAACGCACGCCCTTGATGCCCTTGCCGCGCAGGCGGAACGTCTTGCCGGCCTGCGTGCCCTCCGGCACCGTGAACGATGCACGGCCGCCCAACGTCGGCACTTCGATGTCACCACCGATGGCCGCCGTCGCAAACGAGATCGGCATCTGGCAGTGCAGGTCGTCGCCGTCGCGCTCGAACACCGGGTGCGGCTTGATGTGGATTTCCACATAGAGGTCGCCGGGCGGGCCGCCATTGATGCCCGGCTCGCCGTTGCCCGACGAGCGGATGCGCATGCCTTCGTCGATACCGGCCGGAATCTTCACTTCCAGCGTCTTTTGCGTCTTCAGCTTGCCCTGGCCGTGGCACTTGCTGCACGGCTTCGGGATGTACTTGCCGCTGCCGTGACACTTCGGGCAGGTCTGCTGCATCGTGAAGAAGCCCTGCGACACACGCACCTGGCCGACGCCATGGCAGGTCGGGCAGGTCTCCACGCTCGAGCCGGGCTCGGCGCCGTTGCCGTGGCAGTGGTCGCACTCGTCCCAATGCGGCACGCGGATCTGCGTGTCATAGCCGTGCGCGGCCTGCTCGAGCGTGATCTCCATGCTGTAGCGCAGATCGGCACCGCGGTACATCTGCGGGCCGCCGCCGCGCCGGCCGCCCTGGGCCTGACCGAAGATGTCGCCAAAGATATCGCCGAAGGCCTCGGCAAAGCCGCCGAAGCCCTGCGCGCCTGCGCCGAAGCCGCCGGCCATGTTCGGGTCGACGCCCGCGTGGCCATACTGGTCGTAAGCGGCCTTCTTTTCGGGGTCGGAGAGCATCTCGTAGGCCTCTTTGGCCTCCTTGAACTTCTCTTCCGCTTCCTTGCTGTCCGGATTGCGGTCCGGGTGGTACTTCATCGCGAGCTTGCGATAAGCCTTCTTGATTTCGTCGTCGCTCGCGTTCTTGCCCACCCCGAGCACTTCGTAGTAATCACGTTTTGCCATGGTGGCTTAAAAAAATCGCCTGATTGCTGCTTGATCGAATAGCAAAAAAGCCGAGCGTGGCCCCAGGTGCGTCCCGCACAACCCGATGGCCACTGCCCGGCGTACCCTCACGTCCGCCAGGCGGACGATTCGGTTCACTGTTACTTCTTGTCGTTCACTTCCTTGAACTCGGCGTCGACGACGTTATCGTCGTGCGGCGCGCCTTGCGCCTGCTGGGCGCCGGCCGCCTGCTGCGCACCGCCGGCTTCGCCCTTGGCCTGCATGTCGGCGTAGACCTTCTCACCGAGCTTTTGCGACGCGGTCGCCAGCGCTTCGACCTTGGCATCGATCGCGGCCTTGTCGTTGCCCTTGACGGCTTCTTCAAGTTCCTTGATCGCGGCTTCGATCTTGTCTTTCTCGCCAGCTTCCAGCTTGTCGCCGTACTCACCCAGCGCCTTGCGGGTCGAATGCACCAGCGCTTCACCCTGGTTGCGCGAGTCGACCAGTTCGCGCGCCTTCTTGTCTTCTTCGGCGTTGGCTTCGGCGTCCTTCACCATGCGCTGGATCTCTTCTTCCGACAGACCCGAGTTCGCCTTGATGGTGATCTTGTTTTCCTTGCCGGTCGCCTTGTCCTTGGCCGACACGTGCAGGATGCCGTTGGCGTCGATATCGAACGTCACCTCGATCTGCGGCGTGCCGCGCGGTGCCGGCGGGATGCCTTCGAGGTTGAACTCGCCCAGCAGCTTGTTGCCGGACGCCATCTCGCGCTCGCCCTGGTAGACCTTGATCGTGACGGCCGGCTGGTTGTCGTCGGCGGTCGAGAAGGTCTGCGAGAACTTCGTCGGGATGGTCGTGTTCTTGCCGATCATCTTGGTCATCACGCCACCCAGCGTTTCGATGCCCAGCGACAGCGGCGTCACGTCCAGCAGCAGCACGTCCTTGCGGTCGCCGCCCAGCACCTGGCCCTGGATTGCCGCGCCCACGGCAACCGCTTCATCCGGGTTCACGTCCTTGCGCGGGTCCTTGCCGAAGAACTCCTTGACCTTCTCCTGCACCTTCGGCATGCGCGTCATGCCGCCGACCAGGATCACGTCGTGGATGTCCGACACCTTCACGCCGGCATCCTTGATGGCGGTACGGCACGGCTCGATGGTGCGGGCGATCAGGTCTTCGACCAGCGCTTCGAGCTTGGCGCGCGTGATCTTCAGGTTCAAGTGCTTCGGACCGGAGGCATCGGCCGTGATGTACGGCAGGTTGATCTCGGTCTGCTGCGAGCTCGACAGCTCGATCTTGGCCTTTTCGGCAGCTTCCTTCAGGCGCTGCAGCGCGAGCACGTCCTTCGACAGGTCGACGCCCTGCTCCTTCTTGAACTCGCCGATGATGTAATCGATGATGCGCTGGTCGAAGTCTTCACCGCCCAGGAACGTATCGCCGTTGGTCGACAGCACTTCGAACTGCTTCTCGCCGTCCACGTCGGCAATCTCGATGATCGAGATGTCGAACGTACCGCCGCCGAGGTCATACACGGCGATCTTGCGGTCGCCCTTCTCGTTCTTGTCCAGGCCGAATGCCAGCGCAGCCGCGGTCGGCTCGTTGATGATGCGCTTGACGTCCAGGCCAGCGATGCGGCCGGCGTCCTTGGTCGCCTGGCGCTGCGAATCGTTGAAGTACGCCGGCACCGTGATCACGGCCTCGGTCACTTCCTCGCCCAGGTAGTCCTCGGCGGTCTTCTTCATCTTGCGCAGCACTTCGGCCGAGATTTGCGGCGGAGCCAGCTTCTGGCCGCGCACTTCCACCCAGGCGTCGCCGTTGTCGGCCTTGGTGATGGCGTACGGCATGAGCCCGATGTCTTTCTGGACTTCCTTCTCTTCGAACTTGCGGCCGATCAGGCGCTTGACGGCGTACAGGGTGTTCTTCGGGTTGGTGACGGCCTGGCGCTTGGCCGGAGCGCCGACCAGAATCTCGCCGTCTTCCATGTACGCGATGATCGACGGGGTAGTGCGTGCGCCTTCCGCGTTCTCGATCACCTTGGGCGTGTTGCCCTCCATGATGGCCACGCAGCTGTTGGTGGTACCCAGGTCGATACCGATGATTTTGCCCATGTTGTTACTCCTCGAATCTGGTGTCAGGACTGCACTGAATACAAACTTGGGTCGGATGTGGGAGTGCCGCCCGGCTTTTCAAGGCCGATTTTTGAAAAGTTGAGCATTCTGGCCGGTTTTTTTCGAGAAAGCACCCGAAAACGTGCGCTGCCTGGCAAAAACGCGCGTTTGGACCCTCCGCAGCGCCAGCGCCGGCGCGCCAGGCGGGGATGGTACCCTTGCGCCCATTGCCATCCGCCATCGGAATCCTCCGCTGGCCCCCGCGCCCATGCCTGTGCCCCGCTTTCGATCGTTCCTTGGCGCCAGTCTGCTCGCCGCATGCGCCGTGCCCCCCGCCAACGCCGCCGTCGCCCTGCTTCAGCCCTCGCGGCGCGTCGATGCCAACCAGCCGTTCACGCTCACGCTCGTCATTTCCGGCGATGCCAACCAGCGCAGTTATGCCGTTCCAGCCACATTGCGCGTCACCGCTTCGGCGGACCTGCAAGGCCTCGTTGAAGTGACGCTCAACCGGCACAGTGGCGGCGCCGAGACGCTGCACCTGCGGCCGGGCCAGGTCCGCACCGTTGCCTACTCGGGGACGCTGCCGGAGGTGTTGCGCGGCACGGTCCGCCTCGATGCGCCCGACCTCGACGCGGCGCCCGTGCTCGTCACGCTCGTGCGCGGGGCGGACGCACCGCAGATCGCCGCGGAGGGCGCACCGGCGGGTGCTGTCCGCAATGCCGCCGCGGCGGCGACGCGCCCGGGCGGCGCGCTGGGCACCAATCCGAGCGCCCCGGCCACCGATCCGAACGCCACACCGGCCGCTCCGGTGGCAGTGGCCGGCATCGGAGAGACGCCTCGGCCGCAGGAAGAAACGTCACGCCTGACCTTTCACGAGCCGATGTTCGCGGCGGTCGGTGCGCACGAAGGGCTGAACGTCAAATTCCAGCTGAGCTTCAAGTTCCGCCTCCTCGAGCCGGAGAACCCGGCCTCGACGGGGCTGCTCGACAATCTTTACTTCGGCTATACGCAGTTCTCGCTGTGGGACCTCGGCAAGGAGTCGGCCCCGTTCCGCGATACCAACTACCGGCCCAGCCTCTTTTACTACCGGCCGGATACCGGCATTCGCGGCGGCGCCCTCACGCGGCTGTCCTTCGCGGGCGGCATCGAACACGAATCGAACGGCCGCGACGGCGACGCCTCACGCGCCATCAACACCGTATTCGTGCGTCCGACCTTCCACTTCGGCGACCTGACCGACTACCACTGGAAGTTCGAACCGAAGCTGTATGCCTACCTCACGCGCACCGGCAACACGGACATCGCGCATTACCGCGGTTTTGGCGATTTCCGCGTGTCGTACGGCGCGCCAAACGGCTGGGAACTGGCCGCCACGCTGCGCAAGGGCACGCGCAAGGGCTATGGCAGCGTCGATGCGCAGTTCAGCTACCCCATGAGCCGCATCTTCAGCGGCACGGCCGGCTACCTGTTCATCCAGTACTTCACCGGCTACGGCGAGAGCCTGCTCGATTACAACCACAAGCTCGGATCTCAGCTGCGCATCGGCTACAGCCTCTCGCGCTGACCGCGCGGCAGGCGGCTCACAGCGTGTGCTGACCGCTTGCCTCGGGCTGGAAGACGACCGCCTTGACGGTCAGCGTGCGCTGGGCGCCGTTGGGCGCCGTGTACTTGACCGACTTGCCCGCCCGCGCCCCCAGCAGCGCCGCGCCCATCGGCGAAAGCACCGACAGTTTGGCCGACGCCACGTTCGCCTCTTCCGGGTAGACGAGCGTCCACTCCTGCTCGACGCCGGCGTCATCGACGACGCGCACGGCCGAATTCATCGTCACCACGTCGGCGGGGATCTTGTCGCTCGGCACGACATTGGCGCGGGTGATGAGGTCATCCACCAGATCGGCCAGCGACGAATGGCTGCCGGCGCGTCCGGCGGCCTTTTCGAGGCGGGTAAGGTCGAGTTCGGTCAAGTAGATGGCGGCAGTTCGTGACATGGCGATCTCCTGCGGGTCAAGGGTCAACGTTAGGCAGAGCCGCTGCCGACGGGCTTTCCGGGACCGTGCAGCGGCATAGAGGCCGGCGGGCATCGCGCCCGCCGGCGGGGATTCGACTCAGAACAACGGTGGGGTGGCCCGGCGGCAACGTGCCGCAAGGGCACTATGACGACCGCCGGGCGGCGGCAAGGGCCGCGGTCATCGCCTGGGCGGCGCGCGGCAGGGTAAGCTGCACGCGCTTGGGGCGTGCGGCACGGGAAGACGAAGCAACGAGGAAGGCCGCAGCCATCGGCATAGGCATCGGCGTGATCATGGTCGACACGCTGCCTCAGGCGATCGGCTTGCCTGCCAGCTTGTTGCGCGCATTGGCAACGGCAGCGGCAAACTGCGCGTGGCCGTGCCAGCCGGTCGCCCGGCCAAGCTTCTTGCCACGGTGGAAGAACATGAATACCGGAATGCCATGCAGGCCGAAGCGCTGGCCCAGTTCCGGATGCGCATAGACGTCGGCGTGCAGCCAGCGCAATCCGAGTTCGCGCACGGCTGCAGGCTGGGCGAGCATGGCCTTCTTGGCCATCTCGCAGTTGAAGCAGTCCACGCCCCAGAAGAACACGCACACGAGGTCGTCGCCCGCCGCCGCGATGGCCGCATCGATGGTCTCGCCATTCACTTCGCGCATGCCGAACGCCGCGAACGCGGTCGTATCGACCGGCGTAGCGGCGCGGGTGCCATGCGAAGTGGACGTGTTCTGGATCATGCGGCGCCTGGCCTTACTTGGGCGCAGCCACCGTCACGAGGGCCGGACGCAGCACGCGGTCAGCCAGCGTGTAGCCGCGCTGCAGCACTGTCACGACGGTGTTGGGCTCCTGCTCGGCCGGCACCATCGAGATGGCCTGGTGACGATGCGGGTCGAACTTTTCGCCCACGGGGTTCAGTTCCGTCACGCGCCCTTTCTCGAACGCCGCATAGAGTTGCTTGAGCGTGAGCTCGACGCCTTCGCGCAGCTTGGCCGCGTCGCCCGACGTGTCGGCCAGTGCAGCCTGCAGGCTGTCCATCACAGGCAGCAGGTACTCGGCAAAACCTTCGATGGCGAACTTGTGCGCCTTGGCCACGTCTTCCTGCGCGCGGCGGCGGATGTTCTCGCCCTCCGCGGTGGCGCGAGCCCAGTTTTCGTAGTTCTGGCGCGCTTTCTCTTCAGCGGCTTCCAGCTGACGGCGCAGTTCGGCGACATCCACGTCCGCCACGGCTTCGGCCACCGCGGCTTCATCACCGGCGACGGCTTGGGCCTCGGCGCTCGCGCGCTCTGCCTGGCTCGAATAGGCGTTGGCGGCCTGGCTGGCCGGGTCGGTCGGCTGGGCTTGCGTGTCCGGTTGCGATGGGGTTTCCGAAGTGTGTTTCATAGCGCTGGATAGAGGGACCGACGCACGGCACGTGCCGCGACAGGATCCACTGGATTTTTACGAACAATTTCTCCCCGATATGGGGCATTTGAGGCGCCTTTCAAGGGCGCAGGATGCCCGGCATCTGTGCGCCGTGCATCACGAAATACCGCGTTACAACTTTCATCCGCCTGCAACGGCACGGCAATTGCGGCACCACAATCGGCTGCCTATGATGCAAGAAAAAACTGGGGGGCGCGAGCTTCTACGAGGGTTCGTACCATGCATAACAAACTGCCTGTCCTGACCGTGCTCCTGCTGTTGACCCTGACCGCAGCCACGACGTTCATCTGCCTGTCTGGCGCCGTAACGCCGCGCTATACGGAATACGGCAGCGGCAAGGCGTTCTTCAAGCACTACATCGTCAAGCCGCCGCAGATGCAGCAGTTGCCGCGCGCCCTGAGCCTGTCAAGTTAGCACACACTCGCGCCGCATGCGTTATTGCCCGCCGAGCTTGTCGATGCGGCGCCGGTCCCGCTTGGTCGGGCGGCCGGCGATCTGCGTGGCCGGCTCACGATACAGCCGGCGCCTGTCGGCATCGGCTTCACGTTTGAGGCGGCTCGCGTCGGTCTCGGCGTAGAGCGTTTGCGCAACGGACGCGGGGCCGCGCACTTCGGCCAGCGCCAGCACCTGCACTTCCCACTGCTGTTCATGCGCGTGCACCCGCACGTGGTCGCCAATCTTGACGTCCCTGGACGGGCGGACCGGCTGGTCATTGATGTGCACGCGGCCGCGCTCCACGGCGTCGGTGGCCTGCGAGCGCGTCTTGAAGAAACGCGCCGCCCAGAGCCACTTGTCGATGCGCACGCGGTCTGCGGCGTCGGTGCTCACCTTCATGCCGCGGCTCCCTTGCTCTGGGCGCGCGTGCGGCTCGCTTCCAACACATGCGGATGTGTCAGCTTGAGCGGCCAGCCCTGCAGATGCGCCAGCGCAATGTCGGCCATGCCGGCAATCCACGCCTCGTTGTCGTTGAGGCACGGGATGTAATGGAATTCCTTGCCACCCGCGACACGGAAGGTCGACTGCCCTTCCATGGCGATCTCCTCCAGCGTTTCGAGGCAGTCTGCAGGAAAGCCTGGGCAGAACACATCGACGCGATGGGTGCCGACGCGGCCAAGCTCTTCGAGCGTGGGCGCGGTATACGGCTGCAGCCACTCGGCGCGGCCAAAGCGCGACTGGAACGTCACGAGGTACTGCCCCGGCTGCAGGCCCAGCGCTTCGCCCAGCAAACGGCCGGTCTTCAGGCACTCGCAGTGATACGGATCGCCCAGTTCCAGGGTCCGTCGCGGCACACCATGGAACGACAGCAGCAGCTTGTCGCCGCGGGCAAAATCCGGTGCGCCGTGCTGGGCCCAGTACGCGCCCACCTGCTGGTGCAGCGCGTTGATGTAGGCCGGGTCATCATGGAAATGCTTCACGAGCCGCAGTTCAGGCTGATTGCGCATCTGGCCCAGCACGCGAAACACCTCGTCGAACGCCGTGGCCGTGGTGGTGCCGGAATACTGCGGGTACATCGGCAGCACCAGGATGCGCTCCACGCCCTGCTTGCGCAGCGCCTGCATGACGGATGGAATCGACGGATTGCCATAGCGCATCGCACAGGCGACCACCACATCGTGGCCCTGCGCGTTCAGCAGCTGCTGCAGCGCATGCGCCTGGCGCTCGCTGTAGACGAGCAGCGGCGAGCCCGTCATGTTGGCCTCGCGCAGCCAGATGCTTTCGTATTTGTGCGCCGACGTGCGCGAACGCAGCGGCACGATCAGTCCGTTGAGGATGAACCACCACACCGCGCGCGGAATTTCCACAACGCGGGGGTCGGACAGGAACTGACGCAGATAGCGGCCGACCTCGCGCGGCGAAGTGCCGTCAGGCGTGCCGAGATTGACGAGCAGGATCGCCGTGCGATCGGGCTGGCCGTGCTGGAACAGGGGTTCGGGCAAGAAGGGCATTGGGCGCGGTTCGCGGTAGACCGGTCGATTATACGAGCCGGTCCGCCGCGTCTGGCTTACGCCACTGCCACGCCATCCTTGACCACGCCCACGCTGGGGTTGAAGCCCATCGCATAGGCGAGGTCGGCGGGGCGGTCGATGCGCCAGAGTGCGAAATCGGCGGCGTAACCGGGGGCCAGCACGCCGCACGTGCCGGACAGCCCGAGGGCGGCGGCGGCATGGCGCGTGGCGCCCGTCAATGCCTCAAGCGGCGTCAGGCGGAACAGCGTGCAGGCCATGTTCATTGCGAGCAACAGCGACGTGAGCGGCGACGTGCCGGGATTGCAGTCGGTGGACACGGCCAAGGGCACGCCTGCCTCGCGCAGGGCGGTCACGGGCGGCAGACGCGTTTCGCGCAGGCAGTAGAACGCACCGGGCAGCAGCACCGCCACGGTACCGGCCCGCGCCATGGCGGCGATGCCCTCGGCGGTCAGGCATTCGAGGTGGTCCGCAGAGAGGCCGCCGTAGCGCGCCACGAGCGCGGCACCGCCCTGGTCGGAAAGCTGCTCCGCATGCAGCTTGACCGGCAGACCGAGGCGCTGGGCCGCGTCGAACATGCGCGCCGTCTGCGCCGGTGAAAAGCCGATGGTTTCGCAGAACGCGTCGACCGCATCGACGAGGCCGTCGGCGGCGAGTGCGGGCAGCACGTCGGCGCAGAGGTGGTCGATGTAGTCGTCGGCGCGACCGGCAAATTCGGGCGGCACGGCGTGTGCGCCGAGGAACGTCGTGCGTACGCGCACCGGCAAGGTCTGGCCGAAGCGGCGCGCGACACGCAGCATGCGGCGCTCGGTTTCCAGATCGAGGCCGTAGCCGGATTTGATCTCGACGGTGGTAACGCCTTCGGCGCGCAGGGCATTCAGGCGCGGCAGGCTGGCCTCGGCCAATGCCTCTTCGCTGGCCGCACGCGTGGCCCGCACCGTGGAAACGATGCCGCCGCCCCCGCGCGCGATCTCCTCATACGGCACGCCGTTCAGGCGCGCTTCGAATTCATTGCTGCGGTTGCCGGCGTAGACGAGGTGCGTGTGGCAATCGATCAGCCCCGGCGTCAGCCACGCGCCGCCGCCGTCGTGCTCGCGTGTGGCGCGGGCATTCGGCGGCAGATCGGCGCGAGCACCGAGCCACGCGATGCGGCCATCCTTCACGGCGATGGCGCCATCGCGGATTTCGCCGTAACCGTCGGCATGGGCTGCCAGCGTGGCGAGGTGGACGTTGGTCCAAAGCGCATCCCAGTGCATGTCAGTCACGCGCCGCTCCTTGCAGGCCAATGCCGTCGGCCACCCGCGCGACGAGGCGCGCCGCCACGCGTGCGGTGTGGTTGTCGATGTCGAGCGATGGGTTCAGTTCCGCCACATCGGCCAGGCGCAGCTTGCCGGAACTGATGACGCGGTCAACGATGGGCTCAATCACGTCCATCGACACGCCGCGTGCCGACGGTGCGCTCACGCCCGGCGCGATGCTGGCCGGCAAGACATCCAGGCACATCGTCAGGTAGACATGATCGACCTGGCTCAGGAACAGCTCGACGACCTGCAGCACGTGGCCGAGCTGGAGGATGTCCATCTCGTCGTCATGCATCCAGCGCACACCGAGCTGGCGGGCGCGGGCAAACAGTGCTTCGGTGTTCGCGTACGTGCTCACACCGAGGCACGCGTAATGGAATGGCCAGCCGCGTCTTGCGCAGTCTTCTGCGATCTGGCGGAACGGTGTGCCGGAGCTGCCGCGCTCGCCGGCGCGCAAATCGAAATGCGCGTCAAGATTCAGGATGCCGATGCGCGGCGGCGGTTCCGATTGGCCAGCCAGATGCCGCGCCAGGCCGTTGAACGACGCCCATGCAATCTCATGTCCGCCGCCCAGCGCGATCGGGAACGCACCGCGGTCGAGCAGGTCGTGCAGCACGCCCGACAGTTCCTCCTGCGCGGCTTCCAGCGCATCGCCCTGGCACGTCACGTCGCCCGCATCGACGACTACCCTGCCCGCCCGCGCAGGCAGGTTGGCCAGCATCTTGCGGATGGCGTTCGGGCCTGCCTGCGCACCGGTGCGCCCATGGTTGCGCGCGACACCCGCGTCGCAGGCGAAACCCGCCAGCGCAACGGTATTGGCCAGCGGCGTCGATGCATCGATGCGGCGCACCGTCTGGTGCCAACGCAAGCCGAGCGGGCCTTCCTCCGCATCGACACGGCCTTGCCAGACGGTAGGTTCGGCTTGGACGAGCATGGTCAGGCGAGCGAAAGATCGGCGAGGTGGTCGCGGCACGAATCGCCCAGGTCGCCATCGAGCACGAGGCGGCGGGCGGCTTCGATGTCGGGGGCGAACAGGCGATCTTCACCGTAGTACGCCACACGCGCGCGGATGCAGCCATGCGCACGCTGCAGCGTGGCGGACGTCGCCAGTGGCTTGTGGAAATCGATGCCCTGTGCCGCCGCCAGTGCTTCGATGCCGACGATGGTGGCGGTGTTCTCGGCCATGTCCTGCAGACGGCGGCCCGCGAAGGTCGCCATGCTGACGTGGTCTTCCTGGTTGGCCGAAGTCGGCAGGCTGTCGACGCTGGCCGGGTGGGCGAACGTCTTGTTTTCCGAAGCCAGCGCCGCAGCCGTGACGTGCGCGATCATGAAGCCCGAGTTCAGGCCCGGCTGCTCGACCAGAAACGGCGGCAGGCCAGACAGCGTGGAGTCGATCAGCAGCGCGATGCGGCGCTCCGACAGCGCACCGATCTCGGCGATCGCCATGGCGAGCATGTCGGCCGCAAACGCCACCGGTTCGGCATGGAAGTTGCCGCCCGAGATCACCTCACCGGCGTCGGCGTAGACCAGCGGGTTGTCGGTGACTGCGTTGGCTTCGGTGAGCAGCGTGGCGCCGGCCTGGCGGATCAGGTCGAAGCACGCGCCCATGACTTGCGGCTGGCAGCGCAGGCTGTACGGGTCCTGCACGCGCTTGTCGCCCACGAGGTGCGACTGGCGGATGGCGCTGCCGGCCAGCAGGTTGCGGTACACGGCGGCGGTGGCAATCTGCCCCTGCTGTCCGCGCACGGTGTGCACGCGTGGGTCGAACGGCGCGTCGCTGCCCTTGGCGGCGTCCACCGACAGGGCACCGGCCACGGTGGCAGCCTTCAGCAGGCGCTCGGCCAGGAACAGGCCGTTCAAGGCGAGCGCGGTCGACACCTGCGTGCCGTTGATGAGTGCCAGGCCTTCCTTGGCGGCCAGCGCGATGGGCTCGATGCCAGCGGCGGCCAGGGCTTCCCGCGCCGGCGTGCGCACACCGTTTACGCGCACATGGCCCTCGCCCAGCAGGGCCAGCGTCATGTGCGCCAGCGGCGCCAGATCGCCCGAAGCGCCGACCGAACCCTTGGACGGGATGCACGGCACGATGCCGGCGTTCAGCAGTGCCAGCAGCGTGTCGATCACGACACGGCGCACGCCGGAGTAGCCCCGCGCGAGGCTCGCCGCCTTCATCAGCAGCACGAGGCGCGCAACGTTGTCGCTCAGGTCTTCGCCCGTGCCGACGGCGTGTGAGAGGATCAGGTTGCGTTGCAGGCGCTCCAGCTCGTGCGTGGGGATCTGTGTCCTGGCCAGCAGGCCGAACCCGGTGTTGATGCCGTAGGCCGGGTCGCCCTTGGCGACGATGGCCTGCACCGTGGCGGCCGATGCCTCAATGGCCGCTGCGCAATCGCCCGACAGCACGACGGGCGTGGGCGCGAGCCACACGCGGCGCAGGTCATCGAACGTCATCGCGCCGGGTTGCAGCGTGAGGATGGGGGGCGTGGTCATGGTGTTCATGGAAATCTGCGTACGTCTGTGTCTTTAACTTAGCCGATCATCGGGAGGTTCAAACCGTTGCGCTTGGCGCAGGCGATGGCGGTTTCGTAACCGGCATCGGCATGGCGCATGACGCCCGAGCCCGAATCGTTGACGAGCACACGGCCCAGGCGCTTGGCCGCCGCGTCGGTGCCGTCGGCGACGATCACCACGCCCGAGTGCTGCGAATAGCCCATGCCGACACCGCCGCCATGGTGCAGCGACACCCACGTCGCGCCGCCCGCCGTGTTGAGCAGCGCGTTGAGCAGCGGCCAGTCCGACACGGCGTCGGTGCCGTCGCGCATCGCTTCGGTTTCGCGGTTGGGGCTGGCGACCGAGCCCGTGTCGAGGTGGTCGCGGCCGATCACGATCGGCGCCTTCAGCTCGCCATTCTTGACCATCTCGTTGAAAGCCAGACCGGCCAGGTGACGCTCGCCCAGGCCCAGCCAGCAGATGCGCGCGGGCAGGCCCTGGAAGGCGATGCGATCACGCGCCATGTCGAGCCAGCGATGCACGTGCGTGTTGTGCGGGAAGAGTTCCTTGATCTTGGCGTCGGTCTTGTAGATGTCTTCCGGATCGCCCGACAGCGCCACCCAGCGGAACGGGCCCTTGCCCTCGCAGAACAGCGGACGGATGTAGGCCGGCACGAAGCCCGGGAAGTCGAAGGCGTTCTTCACGCCCTGGTCGAACGCGACCTGGCGGATGTTGTTGCCGTAGTCGACCGTCGGGATGCCCATGGCCTGGAAATCCAGCATGGCCTGCACGTGCACGGCGCAGGACTTGGCGGCCTCGTCGGTCAGGCGGGCGTGCTGCGACGGGTCACGTTGCGCAGCACGCCATTGCTCGACCGTCCAGCCAATCGGCAGATAGCCGTTGACCAGATCATGCGCCGAGGTCTGGTCGGTCACCAGATCCGGCTTCAGGCCACCGGCGCGGGCACGCTTGACCAGCTCCGGCAGGATTTCCGCCGCATTGCCGAGCAGGCCGATGGACACGGCCTCGCCGCGCTCGCAATGGTGGCGAATCAGGTTGAATGCGTCGTCGATGTCCTTGGCTTGCTTGTCGAGGTAGCGCGTACGCAGGCGGAAATCGATGCTCGATTGCTGGCACTCGATGTTCAGCGACACGGCGCCGGCCAGCGTGGCGGCCAGCGGCTGGGCGCCGCCCATGCCGCCCAGGCCGGCGGTCAGGATCCACTTGCCGGCCAGCTTGCCGTCGTAATGTTGGCGGCCGGCTTCGGCAAACGTCTCGTACGTGCCTTGCACGATGCCCTGGCTGCCGATGTAGATCCAACTGCCGGCAGTCATCTGGCCGTACATGAACAGGCCCTTGCGATCCAGCTCGTTGAAGTGTTCCCAGTTCGCCCACTTGGGCACGAGGTTGGAGTTGGCGATCAAGACACGCGGCGCATCGGGGTGGGTCTTGAACACGCCCACCGGCTTGCCCGATTGCACGAGCAGCGATTCGTCGTCGTTCAGCTCGCGCAGCGTTTCCAGGATCTTGTCGAAGCAGGCCCAGTCGCGCGCGGCGCGGCCGATGCCGCCATACACGACGAGGTGCTTGGGGTTCTCGGCCACATCCGGGTCGAGGTTGTTCTGCAGCATCCGGTAAGCCGCTTCGGTCAGCCAGCTCTTGCAGTGCAGCTCGGTGCCGCGCGGGGCGCGGATCTCCCGCGAAGCGTCGTAGCGCGGGTCGTTGGTCAGGTGGACAGCGTCGATGGGGGCGTTCATGTGAGGTCTCCTGCAAACTCCAAAGGCATGCCGCACATCCTATGTTGTATATACAAATAAAGCAAGAGAACTTTACAACCTGGTGGCAAACCCCGATCATGGCTGCCATGCCTCCATCACATCGGTCCGCCATGCCGCGCCCCAAGGTCGCCCCCATGTCACAAGACGCACCCGCCAGCACCCCTGCCTTCCAGCGCATCAAGGAAGACATCCTGTTCCGCATTCGCAGCGGGGAATGGAAAGAGGGCGAGATGATTCCCGCTGAAGTCGCGCTCGCGCAGACGTTTGGCGTCTCGCGCATGACGGTCAACCGCGCGCTGCGCGAGCTGACCGCCGAGCAGATCCTCACGCGCGTGCAGGGGCTCGGGACGTTCGTCGCGCAGCAGAAGTACCAGGCGACGCTGGTGGCGATCCGCAACATCGCCGAGGAAATTGCCGCGCGCGGCCACCGGCACCGCGCCGAGCTGCATCAGCTCGAACGTGCGCGCGCCAATGAAGCGATGGCCGCGGCGTTCGGCGTGTCCACCGGGACGCTGCTGTTCCATTCCCTGATCGTGCACTTTGAAAACGACGTGCCGATCCAGGCGGAAGACCGCTGGGTGAATGCCGCGCTGGCGCCCGAGTACATGGAGCAGGATTTCACGCAGACCACGCCCAACGCCTACCTGATGCGGGCCGCACCGCTGCAGGGCGTGGAATACGGCATCGAGGCGCGCCTGCCCCCGCGCGAGATCGCCGAGATGCTCCACATGGACGCGCGCGAGCCGTGCCTGATGCTGCGGCGCAAGACGCTTTCCCAGGGCCAGGTCGCCTCGGTGGCGACCATGTGGCACCCGGGCGGGCGGTATCAGTTCACGGGGAGTTTCTGAGGCCTGGGCGGCCTAGGTGCGGCCCTTCCAGGGCACCACGCGTGCTTCGATGGCGCGCATGGCAAGGTCGAACGCCCACGCAATCGCACCGATGAGGACGATGCCCATCACCACGAGGTCGGTGCGCAGAAAGCTCGACGCGTTGAGCACCATCTGCCCGAGGCCCACCGTGGCGGCTACCATCTCGGCGGCCACCAGCGTGGTCCAGCCGAACCCGATGGCGATGCGCAAGCCGGTCAGGATCTCGGGCAGCGCCGCCGGCAGGATCACGTGGCGCACCACTTGCGTGAAGCTTGCGCCGAGCGCATATGCGGCGTTGATCTGCTCAAGCGTGGCGCTGCGTACGCCGGCACGCGCGGCCATGGCAATCGGTGCGAAGCAGGCAAGATAGATGACGACAATCTTCGCCCGCTCATCAATGCCCAGCCAGATGACCACGAGCGGCAGGTATGCCAGCGGCGGCAGCGGGCGATAAAACTCGATGGGCGGATCCAGTAAGCCGCGCGCGGTGCGGGAAACGCCCATCGCGAGGCCGATCGGTATGGCCGTCACGGCAGCCAGCGCAAACGCGCCGAAGACGCGCAGCGCGCTCCAGCCCAGATGCGACGCCAGCGGCTGGCCGCCTTGAATATCGCCATGCCAGGCATCGATGAACGCGCGCCCGACGGCCTGCGGTGAAGGCAGGAACAACGGCGGCACCCAATGGAAGGTGGTTGCCGCCCACCAAAGCACGACCAACGCCGTCACCGACAACACACTGAGCCGCAATGCGCTGCCCTCGCCCGGCAGACGATAGCCGCGCAGCCTGTGCGCCGGCCTGCTCGAAGGCGGCGCTGCAACCACGGAGGCACGCTCCAGCACGGGAGTTTCGAGCGCGCTCATGCGAGCAGCTCCTCGGGGGCATGGTGGATCAGCGCCAATACACGCTCGCGCCAGGCAATGAATTCCGGCGACGATTTCGCCGCGCGGGCGTCGCCGCCTCCCAGCGCCTGTCGAGAGAACGGCAGATCGAATGTCTGCACGATGCGGCCCGGCGATGGCGACATCACGATCAGGCGCGTCGCCAGGAACAGCGCCTCCTCCACGTCGTGCGTGATGAAGAAAACGGTCGTGCCGGTGCGCTGCCAGACATCGAGCACCAGCGTCTGCATGGTCTCGCGCGTCAACGCGTCGAGCGCGCCCATCGGTTCGTCCATCAGCAGAACGCGGGGCTCCGTCGCCAGCGCGCGGGCGATGCCGACACGCTGCTGCATGCCGCCGGACAAGGCATACACCGGCGACGCGGCATGCGCTTCCAACCCGACCAGCCGCAGCAGCTGCAGCGCCCGCGCATGCCGCGTCCTGCGATCGACACCGCGCAGCTTCAGGCCGAGGGCCACGTTGTCGCGCACGTTCAGCCACGGCATCAGGCCGTAGCGTTGGAAGACCACGCCGCGCTCGGCCCCCGGTCCATCGACCTCGCGCCCGTCGAGCAGAATCTGCCCGGCCGTGGGCGCAACGAAGCCGGCCAGGCAGTTCAGCAGCGTCGTCTTCCCGCATCCCGACGCGCCGAGCGCGACGACGAATTCGCCAGCCTGGATCGACAGGTCCACGCCGCCGAGCGCCTGCGTCGTGCGGCCTTGCGCATCGGAGTAGTCGACACGCAGGCCGCGTACTTCAATGCGGCTCATCGCGCTGCCGTCGCCACGGCCTTCGCCCCACCGGCGACGCGCTGCACGAAACGCGCATCGACAACCGGGCCGTAATCCGGCAGCACGGCCTGGATCGTGCCCTGCGTCTTCAGGAACTGCGCGGTGGCCAACAGCGATTGCGCCGCGCCCGATTGCGCGCCGCCGCCCAGCCACCGGTTAGACGCCTGTTCCGCCGCATCCGGGAACGCATACAGCGCCAGGCTTGCCGGCACGTCAGCGGCCGTCGCGCCAGAAGTCTTGGCCACTGCCGCCACTTGTGGCGAAGTGGCCGTCCACGCTGCCTTGTTGTCACGATAGGCCGCATCGGCCTTGGCCAGCACCTCGACGAACTTGGCGAGGAAGTCGGCATGGTCGCGCGCGAACTTGCGGTCGGCCACGAAGCCGTCGAAGGTGGACTTGCCGGTGGCGGCGGCGATCCTGCCGGAGGTGGTCAGCACCGTGCCGGTCTTCTTTACCTTGGCGAGCACCGGATCCCAGATGAACGCGGCATCGACGTCGCCCCGATCCCACGCGGCCGACAACTCCTGCGGCCGCAGGTTGACGACCTTCACATCGCGCGGGTCCAGGCCGGCCTGCTGCAGCGCCACCAGGGCGTGGAAATGCGACGTCGACACATACGGCACGCCCAGCGTCTTGCCCTTCAGGTCGGCCACGCGCGAGACGCCGCTGCCGTTGCGCGCGACCAGCGCCTCGGCGTCGTTGATGTTGTCGAGAATCCAGAACAGCGACAGGCCAACGCCCTGCGACACGCCGGCTGCAATCGGGCTCGATCCCGCCTCGCCAATCTGCACCGAGCCCGCCGCAATGGCGCGCACGACATCCGCGCCGCTGGCGAGCTGGCGGTAGGTCACCTTGTAGCCGGTGGCGCGCTCCACTTCGCCGGTGGCCTGGGCGTAGCGCCACGGCAGCACCATGTCCTGATACGCGATGACGACCTCGCGCTCGGCCGCACGCGCCGGGGCGGCGCCGAGCAAGGTCAACGAAACGGCCGCGGACAGCGCCGCGGCAAGCCAACGGAAACGGGAAGAACCAGCCATGAAAGACTCCGGCAGAAGAGAACCGCGCACATGCGCCGGAGTCGATTGTGTGAGACGGCAGACCGCGCTGTCGTCGAAGAAAATCGGCTGAGCTTATGCCTCTGGCTAAGAAGCCGCCTCAGGGCCGTTCCTGGCAGGCGTGCAGCCGCGGACGGTCCAGCCCTGCAGCACCTCCGAATCAATACTGGCTGAGCGTGCTGGACAGCAGCTTGGCCGTGATGTCCACGATCGGGATCACGCGCTCGTACGCCATGCGCATCGGCCCGATCACGCCCAGCGTGCCGACGATCTTGCCGTCCACCTCGTACGGCGCGGTGATGACGGCCATGTCTTCGTGCGGCACGAGGCTGCTCTCGCCGCCGATGAAGATCTGCACGCCTTCCGCGCGGCTGGACACATCCAGCAGCTGCAGCAGGCCGGTCTTCTGCTCGAACACGGCGAACAGGCGGCGCAGCTTGTCCATCGAAGACGACAGGTCTTCCACATCGAGCAGCTTGCGCTCGCCCGAGATGACCACCGGATCCTCTTCCGACACGGCGCTGCTGCCGGCTTCCACCGCCGCCTGCATCAGCGTGGTCATGTCGGCCTGCAGCGCGGACAGCTCGCCGCGCAGGCGTTCGCGCACGGCATCGAAGGTCATGCCGCCGTAATGCGCATTGATGTAGTTGGCCGCCTCCACGAGCTGCGACGGCGTGTACGGCGTCTCGGTATGGATGATGCGGTTCTGCACGTCGCCCTCGGGCGTGACGACGATCAGGAGGATGCGCGTCTCCGACAGGCGCAGGAATTCGATCTGCCGGAACGCATGCGTGCGGCGCGGCGTCATCACGATGCCGGCAAACTGCGAGAGGTTCGACAGGGTCTGCGCGGCCGCCGCAATCACCCGCTGTGACGATTCGGAGCCATGCGAGGCGAGCTGCGCACGCACCTGCTCGGCAATCGCGCCCGCCATCTGCTGTGCCATGCGGTCTTGCGAGCTGAGCACATCCAGCGGACTGGCCGTCAGCATGGTGTCGACGAAGAGCCGGTAGCCCCGCGGCGTGGGCACCCGCCCGGCCGAGGTGTGCGGGCTGGCGATGAAGCCCATTTCCTCCAGGTCGGCCATCACATTGCGGATGGTGGCCGGCGACAGATCAAGCCCCGAATACTTCGACAAGGTGCGCGAGCCGACAGGCTGGCCCTCGGCGATATACCGTTCGATCAGGGTCTTGAGAAGGATGGTGGCGCGCTTGTCCATGATTCTCCAATTTTACGCAAAATCGCCCCCAGACAACCGGTGACGTTGGCGTTTCCCGCCAAACTTCCTCAGACGTGGCGGGGGTCATATCGATATGGTGTAATGCGCGCATGTCGATTCCCCCGTCCGCCGTGGCCCCGCAAGCTCCCGCCGCCTCGCCCGCCTCCCCGTTCAAGACCGTCGCGCTGGTCGGCCGGTATTCGGCCGCCAACATCGCCGGGCCGCTCATGGAGCTGGCGTCATGCATTGCGGCGCGCGGGCATGACATCGTGTTCGAGCGCGATACGGCACTCAACATCGGCGTCCAGGACTACCCTGCCCTGCCGCCCGAACAGATGGCGCGCCAGGCCGACGTGGCGGTGGTACTGGGCGGCGACGGCACGCTGCTGGGCATCGGCCGCCACCTGGCCGGGGCGAACGTGCCCGTGATCGGCGTCAACCACGGGCGGCTCGGCTTTATGACCGACATCCCGTTCGAAGACGTCCACACCGTGCTGCCCGACATGCTGTCCGGTCGCTACGAGGCGGAAATCCGCACGCTGCTGCAGGCTCAGGTCGTGCGCGACGACGACATCATCTTCTCGGCGCTGGCGTTCAATGACGTGGTGGTCAACCGTTCGGGCTTCTCCGGCATGGTGGAGCTCGCCGTGTCGGTCGATGGCTTCTTCATGTACAACCAGCGTTCGGACGGCCTGATCGTCTCCACGCCCACCGGCTCGACCGCCTATGCGCTGTCCGCCGGCGGGCCGATCCTGCATCCGGCACTCTCGGGGCTGGTGCTGGTGCCGATCGCGCCGCACTCGCTGTCGAACCGGCCGATCGTCATTCCGCACGATGCCGAGGTCGTCATCCAGGTGACGAGCGGGCGCGACGCCAGCGTCAACTTCGACATGCAGTCGCTCACGTCGCTGCTGCCCGGCGACCGCATCGTGGTGCGCCGCTCCGAGCGCACCGTGCAATTGCTGCACCCGGTCGGCTACAACTACTACGCCACGCTGCGCAAGAAGCTGCACTGGCACGAGTATCCGACCGAAGACAACCGTCTTTAAGACCTGCCCATGATCCTGCTGCGCGGACCGATCCTGAACATGCGATGCTCGCCGTACCCTTGTGCGGCAGCGTCGTCCACTTCACCGTCGGCCGCTCGCTACGGGTCCTGAGCCGGTTCCAGCCACAACCCTTCCCGCCATGCTGCGCAGTCTCACCATCCGCGATTTCGTCATCGTCCATGCGCTGGATCTCGACCTGGCCGACGGCTTTACCGTCTTTACCGGCGAGACGGGCGCGGGCAAGTCCATCCTGATCGACGCCCTGGCCCTGACCCTGGGTGAGCGCGCCGATGCCGCCGTGGTGCGCGAGGGCGCGCCACGCGCCGACATCACCGCCGCGTTTGACGTGCAGCCCCACGTGGCCGCCTGGCTCGAGGCGCACGAGCTTCATGATGACGACGGCATGATCCTGCTGCGCCGCACCGTCGATGCCGCCGGCCGCAGCAAGGCGTTCATCAACGGCGCGGCCGTCACGCTAGCGCAGTTGCGCGAGGTGGGGGAGCAGCTCGTCGATATCCATGGTCAGCACGCGCATCAGCTGCTGCTCAAGACCGACGCGCAGCGCAGCCTGCTTGACGCCCACGCCGGCCTCGAAGACGACGTGCGCGCGGTGAGCGAACGCTATCGCGCCTGGCAGACCGTGGTGCGCCAGCGCGAAGCGGCCGAGCAGCAATCGCGCGAAGCGCAACTCGAACGCGAGCGCATCGAATGGCAGGTCAATGAGCTGCAGAAGCTCGCCCCGCAACCCGGCGAGTGGGAAGACGTGCAGGCCGAGCACCATCGCCTGTCGCACGCGGCAAGCCTGATCGAGGGCACGCGGGCGGCGCTCGATGGCCTGTCGGAATCGGAAGACGCGGTGCTCACGCAGCTCGGCGCGACGCTGCATACGCTGCGCCAGCTCGCCGAGATCGACCCGTCCCTCGCCGACGTGCTGGCGGCGCTGGAGCCGGCCGAGGTGCAGATCCAGGAAGCCGTGCATACGCTTGCCCGCTACGCCGATCGCGCCGAACTCGACCCGGAGCGGCTCGCGGAAGTCGATGCGCGCATGCAGGCGCTGCACACCATGGCGCGCAAGTACCGCGTGGCGCCCGAGACCCTGCCTGCGGAGCTCGCAGACCGCGAGGCACAGCTCGCTGCGCTGCAGGCCGCCGCAGACCTCGACGCGCTGCAGGCGCAGGAAGCCCAGGCCCGCGCCGCCTACATGGAAGTCGCACAGGCGCTGTCACGCGCCCGCACCAAGGCTGCGCGTGAACTGGCCGAGGCGGTGACCGGCGCCATGCAGGGCCTGTCGATGGCCGGCGGGCGTTTCGACATCGCGCTGCATGCCCTCGAACATGGCGGTGCGGCAGGGCTGGAGCAGGTGGAATTCCTCGTCGCCGGGCATGCAGGCGTGTCGCCGCGGCCGCTGGCGAAGGTCGCGTCGGGGGGCGAACTGGCGCGTATCAGCCTGGCCATCTCGGTGATTGCCAGCGAGGCCAGCCCGACGCCGACGCTCATCTTCGATGAGGTCGACTCCGGCATCGGTGGGGCGGTTGCCGAAGTCGTGGGCCGGCGTCTGCGCGAGCTTGGTACGCGCCGCCAGGTGCTGTGCGTGACCCACCTGCCGCAAGTGGCTGCGCTGGCCAACCACCACATCCAGGTGGCCAAGCGCACCGTGGCCGGCAGCACGCGTTCGGACCTCGTCGTCCTGGACGCCAGCAGCCGTGTCGACGAGATCGCGCGCATGCTGGGCGGGGCGTCACTCACCGACACCACGCGCCGCCACGCCGACGAGATGCTCGCCGCGGGCCGCGCACAACCGGCGCCGGCCGCTGCGGCGCGCAAACCCCGCCGCGTGGCACAGTGATCGCCTATACCGGAGACAAGGGCGTCGACATAGGCGCCCACGCGCGTGCGCTGCCGCGTGCCAATTCGATCCAACACTTCCTAGGAGAACCGCATGGCCCAACCGGCTGCTCGACCCCGATCCCTGCTGTCACGTGCCAAGCCCGCGCTGGCGGTGGCCGTCGGCCTTTGCCTGCTGGCCGCGTGCAAGTCGGTGCCGGCCATTGATCCGGGCAAACCGCCCGCCATGGACCCCACCTCGGCCAACACCCAGCCGCCCGCTTCGGTCTCGGCCGCGCATCCCCTTGGCGACATCATCGTCGGCCTGAGCACGCCGACGACGGCCTCCACCACCGTGCAGAGCGTGGTGGACGCAGCCGGCGCGCGCGCCACGCCGCGCCTGGCGTTTGCCGTCGTGCGGCCGATGTCGGGCGGCTTCTGGGTCGTGCGGGCCAGCTCAGGCGATGCCTCGGCCACCCTGGACGGCGCCGTCGCAGCGCTGCGTTCAGCACCAGGCATTGCCTCGGCCGATGCGGATCGCGTCATGAAGCTCCAGCGCCAATAGGTGCCTTCCCACTGTGAATCAACAAGGGCGCTCGGGGCGCCCTTTTTTGTGCCCACGGCCTGCAGGCGGGTCCGTTTTCTGCTGATTCCACGGCGGCGCGCTGGCCATCCCGGCCATGCACTGCATACGACGACGTGACGGCATCAGGACAGGCTGCGTGCTACCTTTGGTTTTGTGTAACGTTCTGTCAACGATTGCATCGAGCCAGCGTTTCACAACAGACCCAGATGCCACGGAGCGCGCACCGATGACCCCTTCCCTCTTCCGGCTGAAGTCCTGGCTCCGTGCAGGCGCCAGCGCCATGTGCATCGCCGCGGTGCTGGGGGCCCAGCCGGCCACGGCGGCCACGCCGCAGCCGGCGTACACCGGCGACGTGATCATCAAATGGCGCGACGACACCGGTGGCACGCGCAAGACGCTGTCCGCCAGCGAGGCCGGCAACCGGCTGCTGTCGGTCGCACAAGCGGCGGGCAGCACGCTGCAGGTCAAGCGCACGCTTGGCACCAACGCGCAACTGCTGCGCACCGGCCTCACCGATGCGGCCAGCATCGAAGCCACGGCGGCAAAGCTCGCCCAGGACGCGCGCGTGGCGTACGCCGTGCCGGATCGCATCCTTCGGCCCAATGTCATCCCGAACGACACGCGGTTCGCCGTGCAGAACAACCTCGCGTCGCCCACCGTCGTGCCGGGCGGCATCAACGTGGCCTCGGCCTGGGACATCACGCAGGGTTCGTCCAGCATCGTGGTCGCGGTGGTGGACACCGGCTACACCGACCACCCCGATCTGACGGGAAAAATCCTGCCCGGCTACAACTTCATCTCCGACCCCGTGCGCGCGGGCAACTCGTCCGGGCGCGGGTCGGATGCGCATGACCTTGGCGACGGGGTGACCAGCGCAACGCAGTATCCGAGCCTTGGCTGCTCGACGTCGGACACGTATCCGCAGCCCAACAGTTGGCACGGCACCGAGGTCGCCAGTGTGCTTGCCGCCGCGACCAACAATGGACGCGACATCGCCGGCGTGGGCTGGAACACGCAGTTCGTACCGGTACGCGTGTCGGGCAAATGCGGCGCGCTGCTCTCCGACACCGTGGACGGCATGCTGTGGGCCGGCGGCCTTGCCGTTGCCGGCGCTCCAACGAACAACCACCCGGCGCGTATCGTCAACGTCAGCCTTGGGAGCACGGGCCAATGTTCGGCGGCGGAGCAGGATGCGGTGAACCAGCTCGCCGCGCGCGGCACGATCGTTGTGGCAGCCGCAGGCAATGAGGCGGCCCAAAGCGTGGACGCGCCAGCCAACTGCACGGGCGTCATCGCCGTGACCGCGCACGTCGACAGCGGTGAAAACGCCAGCTACGCGAATGTCGGATCGCAGGTTGCACTGTCCGCCCCGGGTGGGGGCTGCGGCAACTCCAAGGTCATCACCGCCACCGATCCGCCAACCTGCGCCGAGGCGCAATCGGTCATTCAGGCCGATTCCAATGACGGCACGCAGAGCCTTGGCAACTACGTGGTCAAACAGGTCGCCGGCACCAGCTTCTCGACGCCGGAAGTCGCCGGGACCATCGCACTCATGCTGAGCGTGCAGCCGCAGTTGTCGAATGCGCAGGTGCTGGCCGGGCTGCAGCAGACAGCGCGGCCGCATCCGAGCGGCACGTTCTGCGCCAACAACCCCGGCGTCTGTGGGGCGGGGCTGCTCGATGCGGCCGGTGCGGTGGCCTATGCCCAGCGCACGGCGGGGGCAGGGATCGGCAGTGGGACAGGGACGAGCGGCTCTGGTGGCGGGGGTGGAGGCGGTGGTGCGGTTCCGCTGATGAGCGCGGCGTTGCTGCTGGCGCTAGGATTTGCTTGTCGACGCCGCAGGTTGCCGCATTGACCCGACACCCCACCGCGAGATGAAACGCCTCCCCTGTGGAGGCGTTTCCGTTTGCACCGCGCCGCCACCCCACTACAGCTAAGTTGCCTGTGGATATCAGGGTTTATACCTAGTCCCTTCAGGAGCCTATTGTCTCAGTCGTTTCGGACAATGCAGCGACACAGTTTGTACTTCATTACAAAAACAGGACTGCTCTGATGAAGAAGATGACCCGCGGGGGGATGGCTCCGACGGTGCTGGTGCTGGGGTTGGCGTCGTATTGCGCCGCACCGGCGTTAGCGGTGGAGAAATCCACGACGTTCAATACGCAGTTGCAATGGGTTACCCAGCTCATCATCAAGGAAAAGCCGGGCGCGACCGGCACGGTGAAACCCCAGTCGGCTGGGGCAAATGGCGCCGCACCCTCGGCAGACGTGGCAACGGTGCAACGCTGGTCTGCGGCCGCTCAGTTGCCGATGACGTACAAGCGGCCGATGTCTGGCGGCGCCCACGTCGTCACGTTGCCCAGGGTGATGACGCTGCAAGACGCGCAAACCGTTGCGCAGCGCATGGAAGCGAGCGGCGAATTTGAATACGTCTCTGCAGACCGGATCATGCGCCCCATGGCGGTGCCAACTGACCCGCTGTTTGGGCAACAGTGGAATCTGATGCCGCCGAGCGCCAGTGCAGCGGGTGGCGCCAATGTGACAGCCGCGTGGAATACCACCACGGGCGTCAACACCGCAAGCGTCGGCATCGTCGATACCGGCATCCGCGCCGACCATGCTGACTTTGCAGGACTGAATCTGAGTGCCGGCCACAACTTTGTCAGCAACAATGCATTGACCAGCAGCCCGGACCCCAAGACGGGCAACACAGTCCAAGCCGGATTTGTGAACAACGGCGGGGACACCACCGCAGCAGACCCTGGCGACTGGGTCACTGTAGGCGATGCGCAGACCTATCCCAGCCTCTGCGGAAGCCGTGCGAGCGACAGCAGCTGGCACGGCACCTTCGTCGCCGGCCAGATCGGCGCGCAGCACAACACCATCGGCATCGCCGGCATCGCGCCCGGCGTGCGTGTGCAAATGGCGCGTGCGCTGGGCAAGTGCGGCGGCATGACGTCCGACATCATGGACGCCATGACGTGGCTGGCCGGCGGCCAAGTGTCGGGCGTCACGAACAACCCGACTCCGGTCAAAGTCATCAACCTGAGCGTGGGCGGCCAGGGGAATTGCTCGCAATTTGAACACGATCGGGTCGATGCGGCCCGGGCGCTGGGCGTCACCATTGTTGCGGCGACGGGCAACGAAGCAGGACCCGTCGATGCGCCGGCAAACTGCACCGGCGTCATCGCTGTTACGGCCCATACCCTGGAGGGCGACAATGCGTCGTACGCCAACGTCGGCGGGCAGACGACCATCAGCGCACCAGGCGGCGGATCGGGAACCGTCGTTGCCGGGCTTGGCAGCGGCATCCGGTCGCTTTCCAACACCGGCAAGACGATACCGGACGCTTCACCGGCCGGTGATACCTACGCCAGTTACATCGGCACGTCGATGGCCACACCCCACGTGGCGGCGACCGCAGCGCTGATGCTGTCGGTCCAGCCTGCGCTGGCACCAGACGACATTGCGAAGATTCTGAAACAGTCTGCGCGACCCTTCCCGGCGGGCACATACTGCGCAACCCATGCGGCCACGTGCGGGGCTGGGATGCTCGATGCCGGCGCCGCGCTTGTACAGGCCCAAGGCTCGCCGACCATCCACGTAACCGCATCGGCATCGAACACTGTGGCTAACGCGACGGTCACGCTGACCGCCGTCGGCGGGGCCGGCTACGGAAAGTCTGCCACCAGCACCACGTGGGGGCAGACGGGCGGCCCTCGCGTCGACCTCACAACGTCGGGGCCGGATGCCAGCGGCAAGAGCACTGCCACGTTCACACCAGTTGACGCAGGGGTCTATACGTTCAGCGTGACGCTGACCAACAACGCACAGGCGACCGCAGCAGACAGCACCACCGTAACCGTCACCGCGCCGGCGACCACGGGAACGGGCAGCAGCACTACCAGCAATGGCGGCAGCGGCGGTGGCGGCGCCCTGCCCCTGTGGCTCGCGGGCCTGCTGCTTGCAGGCGGCGCAATTGGAATCGGCCGTCGCCGCGCGCGATAACGGACCACCCGCACCCACGCAACACCGCTAAATGGACACGCCGGCATGAAAGCCGGCGTGTCCATTTTTATTGGTCTCCAGACCCGCTCGGCCTCACGTCGATCGCCCTTTCACCCGCCACTCCCCCAACACCCAAATCAACAAACCACTCCCCGCCCCGAACGCATGCGCGATGCGCACCACGCCAAACCCCCAATGCGGGTCAAAGGCGATGGGCGACAGCCACGATTGCTCGAGCCACACCTTCACCAGCACACCCACACAAAGCGCCACGCCGAGCCAGCGCGAGATGCGGTCGTCCTCCGCCTCGGCGGCGGGTTTCAGCAGCCGCAGCCCGCCCCATGCGGCCAAGCCGTGCAGCGCGCCGGAAAGCCCGCCATACCACTGCACCGCCGGCTGCGTGAGCAGCGCAAGCTGCACCAGCACGCCGCACGTTAGCAGCGCCCCGACGATGCGCTGGGGCTGCAGCACACGGGCCAGCAACAGGATGAGCCCTGCGCCCGCCATCGCATCGGCCAGCCAGTGCCACACGTCCAGATGGGCCCACATGGCGGTGACGATGCGCCACCACTGCCCCGCCCGCACGGCGTCACGCTGATACAGCCCCGCGGCATGCAGCCACGGCACAAACGAAAACGCCGCCGACAACACGGCCACACCCACACAGGCGCCCCCGACGGAGACTGCGTACCGATGCCCCCTCATTGCGCCGGCCCGAACACCTGCTGCCACAACGCCCGCACCTGCGCGGCCTCGTGCGCGCACGTACCGGCCGGCACGCGGGCGGCGGATTGCCCGTCCAGCCGCAGCTTGTGCTGGCGCGCACGGAAGTCGCGGTAGGCATCGGCCACCTGTGCGGCCCGCGCGGCATCGATCAGGCCGAGCTCGCCCGCCATGTGCAGGAGCGCAATGTTGCCCTTGTTGCGCGTGAGTTCGGGATGCACCGCGCTGTGCAGCAACACCAGGAACTGCACGGTAAATTCGATATCGACCATGCCGCCGCGATCGTGCTTCAGGTCGAACAGGTCGGTCGGGTTCGCATGCCCTTCCGCGACGCGCTCGCGCATCGCCACGATCTCGTCGCGCAGCGGGGCCGGCTCGCGTGGCTGGCGCAGTACCTCGGTGCGCAGCGCCTCAAAGCGTTGGCCGATCTCGGCGTCGCCCGCGCAGAAGCGCGCGCGCGTGAGGGCCTGGTGCTCCCACACCCACGCGGCGTTGTCGCCCTCGCGCATCTGGTAGCGGCGGAACGCTTCGAAGTGCGTGACCATCAGGCCGGCCGCGCCGTTCGGGCGCAGGCGCGTGTCCACGTCGAACAGCATGCCTGCGGCGGTGTGGCTGGTCAGCCAGGTGATGAGCTTGCGCGCAAACGACGCGTATACATCGGGCGCGCGTTCGTCGTCATCGTCGTAGAGGAAGATGATGTCGAGGTCCGACGCATAGCCGAGTTCCTTTCCGCCCAGCCGCCCGTAGGCCACCACGGCGAAGCGCGGCACCTCGCGGTGACGTGTGCCGACCTGCTGCCAGACCGTCTCCAGCGTCAGGTCCAGCATCGCATCGGCCAGGTCGGAAAGCCGGTCGCTGATGTGTTCGACGCTGAGCATGCCCTGCAGGTCCTGCAGCAGCACGCGGAACGTTTCGGCATGGTGCTCCTGGCGCAGGATGTCCATCTGCATCTCGACGTGGTCGGCGGCGGCGCGCAGGCGGTCGCGCACACGCTCCTTGAAGGCCGGCCAGTCGGGCTCGGCCGACAGCGCCTCCACGTCGAGCAGTTCGTCGAGCAATTGCGGATGGCGCGTGAGGTAGTCCGCTGCCCAGCGCGACGCGTGCAGCGTGTGGGCCACGCGCTCCATCGCCTGCGGGTATTCGCTCAGCAGCGACAGGTACGACGCGCGCCGGCTGATCGCATCGAAGAAATCGAGAAAGCGCGCGATGGTGACATCGGCATCGGTCTGCCGCGACGCCTGGTCGATCGCCCGGTTGATGAGCAGGTCGAAGCGCTGCCGGCTTACTTCGGACAGCGCCCGGTAGCGCGGCGAATTGCGCGTCGCGCGCAGGCGCTCGAGCACGCTGTCCGGGTCCGCATAGCCGAGCTCCGCGAGCTGCGTGCGCGCCGTTTCGGTGTGCTCGTCGTCGAGCAGATCGGCATGCCACACGGCGGCGCATGGCGGCTGACTGTCCTGCTTGTCGGAGAAGGTCTGCTCGAACTGCTGCGCGACTTCGTCCTGGTACGCCTCCAGCCTGGCCACCAGCGCGGCGTAGTCGTCAAAGCCCATCATGCGCGCCACACGCAGCTGGTCTTCGGGCGAGCCTGGCAGGTTGTGCGTCTGCGCGTCTTCGATGTACTGCAGGCGGTGTTCGAGCTGGCGCAGGAAGCGGTATGCCTCGGTCAGGCGCGCCACTGCCTCGGCGTCGATCAGGCCGCGCTCGGACGCCGCACGCAGCACCTGCAGCGTCGGCCGCACGCGCAGTGCAAAGTCCTGCCCGCCGCGGATGAGCTGGAACACCTGCGCAACGAATTCGATCTCGCGGATGCCGCCGCGCCCGAGCTTGATATTGGGCGAGCGGGCCTGCACGTGGCCCTGGCCATCGCGCTGTTGATTGGCGCCATTGCTGCGCTTGGCCGCCTCGTTGCGGATCTGCGCATGCAGCGACCGGATGGCCGCGATCACGCCGTAGTCCAGATAGCGCCGGAACACGAACGGCCCGGTCACGCGGTCGAGCTGCTGGATCACGCGGGCCGCATGCGGGCTCGTCGGGTCGGTGATGACGCGGCCCTTGATCCACGCGTAGCGCTCCCATTCGCGGCCCTGCACGACGAAGTACTCCTCCAGCATGCCGAGGCTGCACGCGAGCGGCCCGGCATCGCCGTTCGGGCGCAGGCGCATGTCGACGCGAAAGACGTAGCCGTCCTCGGTCACGTCGGCCAGCGCGTTGATGAGGCGCCGGCCGAGCTTGGTGAAGTATTCGTGGTTCGACAACGGCCGCGGGCCGCCGTGCGTGTCGCCGTCTTCGTCGTAAAGGAAAATCAGGTCGATGTCGGAGGACACGTTGAGCTCGCGCCCGCCGAGCTTTCCCATGCCGACCACCACCAGCTCCTGCACCTCGCCGGAGGATTGCCCCATCGGCTGCCCGTGCAGAGCCTCGAGCTCCCGCCCGATCACGGAGATGGCAGCGCGCACGGCGAACTCGGCCAGGTCGGTCATCGTGCCGGTCACTTCGTCGAGCGTGGCGGCGCCGGACAGGTCGCGCTCGACCAGCGCGCCGAACACTTCGTTGCGCAGCAGGCGCAGTGCGCGCTTGAGCGCGGTCTCCGGCTCGGCGGCCGTCGTATCGAACAGTTCAGCAAAGCGTGCCGACAGCCACGCCACGTCGATCGGGCGGCCAGCGGCGGCGTGCACGCGGTCGGCCCAGCCCTCACGCGCCTGCGCCAGGCGCTGGATGTAGCGCGAATAAGCCAGCGCGAACGGCAGCGCGGCGAAAGGGGCCTCTGGCGCGCGGGCCGGCGCCTGCAGGAACGGCTGCGTGGACAAGGCGGAATCAGTCATGCGAACCCAATCAAGCGTTGGCGGAAACGTCCATTCTCGCTGAAATGCGCGCGGGGCCGGTCGGTGACCACTGACTTTCGCGGGCATCCGGCGTGCTTGCCGGTCGGCAGGGCAGCAAATGTGGCGCCGCCTGCCGAATATCGGATAATCCGCATCATGCCCCGCCCGCCCCAGTTCCCTGAATCGCCGAAGTCCGATGGTGGACACACCAGCACCCTGTCCCCGGGCGGGGCAGGACGGCCTACGGCCTGGGCGCGTCTGATGGGGCTGGCGGGCAAGGCGGGCGCCGGCATGCGCTCCGTGGCCGGCGCGCGCGTCTGGCGCACACTGTGGCGCCTCGTGTGGAAAACGGCGGTGGCGCTGGTGGTCCTGGCCGTCATCGGCATGCTCGTGGTGCGCTTTGTCCTGTGGCCGCGCGCAAGTGTCGCGCGCGAATGGATGGAGCGCGAGGCGTCGAGCGCACTGCACGCCACGGTGGGCATCGGCTCGCTCGAGACCTTCTGGGAGGGCTGGCATCCCGCCTTCCGGGCCCAGCGCATCGAGGCGCGCGACCCCGCCGGGCGCCGCACGTTTGCCGTGCAGGATGTACAGGCGCGGTTGTCCTGGCGCTCGCTGCCGCGGATGCAGATCACGTTTGCCGTGCTGCATGCCGATCGCGCCGACGTGCTGGTCCGCCGAGACGCCAAGGGCAGGCTCATCGTCGCCGGCATGCCGCTCTCGCCCGACACCGGCGGCGACAGCGACTTCTTCGACCAGCTGCTCTCCCAGGGCGACATCGACTTCCGCGAAGGCGCCGTGCGCTGGCTCGACGAGCGGCGGAACCTGCCCGAGGTCGCGCTGGGCAACGTGCGCATCCGGCTGCGCAGCGGCCCCACGCGGCACCGGGTCGACGCCAGCGGCACATCGCCCACACTGTTCAACGGTCCCATCAAGTTCCACGCCGACTTCCGCCACGACCTGCTGGCCCGGCCCGGCGACTGGCGCCATTGGCACGGCCAGGCCTCATGGCAGGTCGACACGCTGCAGCTGGCGGCCGTGCAACGCTACGTACCGGTTCTGGCCGCCGCCAACAGCGGCACCGTGTCGTCCGACGGCTCGGTGGAGTTCGCCGATGGCGCCTTCACGCGCAGCCAGGCGCGGCTGACCGGACAGCAGCTCGATCTGCAAGTGCGCAAGGATCTCGACCCGCTCCAGCTGCGCAGCCTTCAGGCGCTGGCGACGCACCAGCGGGATACGCGCGGCGAGCACACCGTGCGCTTCGATACGCTGCTCTGGCAGCCACTGAATCCGCCGGCGCAACCCCCGTCGATGCCCGAACTGGCCGGCCCCGGCATCGAGGCGCCGGCCAACCCCGCCGGCACGCCGCGCGGCCTGCGCAATGTCACCGTCGGCTGGGCACTCGACAAGCGCGATGCGCTGCGCGTACTGAAGATCAAGGCCGCCACGCTGGACCTGGCCGACCTGCGCAGCATCGCCACCGCGCTGCCGCTGCCGGCGAGCGTGCTGCAACCGCTGCGCACCAGGCAGCCCACCGGCCGCGTCGACGATCTCGACATCCACTGGCAGCGCGATGTGTCGCGCTGGCGCCCGCAGGCCTCGGCATCGGCGCCGGTGCACTTTACCGGCCGCGCCACCATGCGCCAGGTCTCGTTCGGCCCGGGCGAGCTGCCCGCCGTGCCGCCAGGGCACCACCCGGAGCCGGCCGTGCCGGGCGTCGAGAACCTCTCCGGCAACGCAACGTTTTCGGATGACAAGGGCACGCTGCGCATCGATTCCGCCGACGCCGCCCTGCTGCTGCCCGGCACCTTCGCCGAGCCGCGCGTGCCGCTCGATCGCCTGCAAGGCACCTTCAACTGGACGTACCGCAAGCAGGAACTCGTCGTCGCCAGCGACAACGTGACCTTCTCCAATGGCGACCTCGCGGCGCGCGTCGGAGGCACCTACCGCCATGCGCCGGACACCAGCCGCCTCGGCAGCCTCGACCTCAAGGGCACGCTCGACCGCGCCGAAGTGGCGCGCGTGCCGCGCTACCTGCCGCTGTCCATCAGCCAGCATCTGCGCGATTACCTGGGCGGCGCACTGCTGGCCGGCAGCGCGAGCAACGTCAGCTTCGCGCTGGCGGGTGACCTGCACGACTTTCCGTTCCGGCCGCCGCACCAGGGCGCGTTCCGGGTGGAGGTCCCGGTGCAGAACGTGACGTATCAGCCGGCCCCGGCGCAGGCGGCCCACAGCCCGCCGGGGCGCATGCCGACGCACCCCGGCGAATGGCCCGCATTCACCAACATCGACGGCACGGTGATCTTCGATCGGTCGTCGCTTGCCTTCAAGGTGGCGCGCGCCAAGGTGATGGGCGTGAACCTGCAGGACGTAGGCGGCAACCTGCCCGACATGGAAGACCACAACCCGGTCCTCACCATCGAAGGCAAGGGCGACGGGGCGACACAGAACTTCCTGCAGTACGTCGAGGCCAGCCCGGTCAGCCAGTGGATCGGCCACTTCACCAAGGAGGCGCGCGCGCAGGGCAACGCCACGCTGGCGCTCAAGCTCGAGCTGCCGCTGCACGAGATGCATTCGACGCGCGCCCAAGGCAGCGTCTCGTTCCTGCGCAACGATGTCACGCTGATTCCGCAGGCCCCGCCACTGACCGATGTGACCGGCGCGCTGACCTTCACCCATAAGGGCATCGGCTTCGACAACCTGCGTGCACGCTTTGCCGGCGGCGAGATCCGCCCCACCGGCGGGACCGCGCCCGACGGCACGATCCGCATTCAGGTGGCGGGTACGGCGTCGGCACAGGGCCTGCGCGAAACCACGCCGGAAGGCAGCCCGGTCGCCGCGGTAGCGCGCGCACTGGAGGGCAGCGCGCCCTACAGCGCGACCATCAGCGTCAAGCAGCATCGGCCGATCATCCAGGTGCAGTCCGACCTCACGCCGATGACCGTGCGCCTGCCGGCGCCGCTGAACAAGGCCGCGGGCCAGCCGCTGCCGGTGCGCTTCGAGATGCAACCGCTGGCCGCCAACAACGCCCTCGACGAGATCACGCTGCAGCTTGGCAACGTCGCCACCGCGCGCTATGAACAGCGCAGCGGCGCCGGCGGCGTCGAAGTGCTGCGTGGCGGCATTGGCGTGCGACAGCCGGTGCCGCAGCCGGCCGAAGGCGTCCAGGCCAATCTGGCACTGGACCAGCTCGACATCGACGCCTGGCGCCACGTCTTCGCCGCTCCCACCGCTGACAAGAGCGCCGCGCAGATTGCCACCGAACACGCCGCTGCCGCCTCGGCCCCCAAGACGTCTGCCAGCCACAACGCCTATCTGCCGAGCCGCCTGAGCGGGCGTGCCCAGACGCTGCGCATCCTGGGCCGCGACTTCAACGCGGTGCGCATCGACGCCACGCGCGACGGCGCGAACTGGCAATCGACCATCGAATCGCGCGAGATTGCCGGTGCCGCGCGCTGGCACGCCGAAAGCGCAGCCGTGCCGTTCGGCGAGCTCACGATGCGCCTGTCGCGCATGAGCATCCCCGATGCGCAGGAAGAGACGGCGCTGACGGAATCCCTGGCGCGCAGCTCGCAGGAGATGCCGTCGCTGGACCTCGTGGCCGACAAGTTCGATCTGCGCGGCAAGGCCCTCGGCAAGCTCGAGATCAAGGCGCGCAGCCAGATCAGCGACGGGGCACCGGTCTGGACGCTCGAGACGCTCAAGATCGAACAGCCTGCCGCCACGCTCACCGCGCACGGCACCTGGCGCATTCCACGCCGCCTGCGCGGCAGCGACGACCCGGAACGCCGCACGCTGCTCGACTTCAACCTCGATCTGCGCGACTCCGGCGACCTGCTGCAGAAAATGGGCTTCGCCAAGGTGCTCGACGGCGCCAAGGGCAAGCTCGAAGGGCGCGTGGTCTGGCGCGGCTCGCCGATGTCGATCGACTACCCGACGCTCAACGGCCGCATGGCGCTGAACCTGGAGCGGGGCCAGTTCCTGCCGGTCGATCCGGGGCTCGCCAAGCTGGCCGGCGTGCTGAGCCTGCAGGGGCTGCTGCACTTCGCCACCGACCTGCGCAGCGCCACGGGGCGCGGCACGCCTTTTGACAGCGTCGTGGCCACCGGCACCATCACCAACGGTGTCGCGCGCACGGAAGATTTCGCCGTCCGCGGGCCGCAGTTCCAGGTCGCCATGCAGGGGTCGGCCAACATCCTCGATGAGACGCAGGATCTGCGCGTGAAGGTCACGCCCAAGGTCGATGCCACGTCGGCCTCGCTGGCCGCCGCGTTCATCAATCCGGCGCTGGGGCTCGGCACGCTTGCGGCGCAGCTGATCCTCGGCGACCAGGTCTCGAAGGCGTTCGCCACGCAATACCACGTGACCGGAAGCTGGGCCGACCCGAAGATCGAGAAGGTCGCGTCCAGCGCCGGCGCAGGCAGTCATTCCGAAACCTCGGCAAAATAGGCCCATGACTTCCGCTACCGTTGCCCCCGCCCCGTCCGCGTCCCATGCGGCCTTTGATGCACCTTTTCGCGTTGCCGCCGTCCAGACCGTGACCGGCATCGACGTGGATGCCAACCTGGCCCGCGCCGATGCACTGCTCGCCGAGGCCGCCGCGCAGGGCGCACGACTGGCGCTGCTGCCCGAGTACTTCTGCATGATGGGCCGCAAGGACAGCGACAAGGTCGCCATCCGCGAGGACGACGGCAACGGCCCGATCCAGGCGTTCCTGGCCGATGCCGCGCGCCGGCACCAGTTGTGGCTTGTCGGAGGCACCCTGCCGATGTGGTGCGAAGACGCGCAGCGCGTGCGCAACACGTCGCTCGCATTCAACCCCGCCGGCCTGCGCGTCGCACGCTACGACAAGATCCACCTGTTCAACTTCGTGCGCGGTGAAGAGCGCTACGATGAGGCCCGCACCATCGAACCCGGCGCCGCGCCGGTCGCCTTCGATGCGCCGTGCGGCCGCGTGGGGATGTCGGTGTGCTACGACCTGCGCTTTCCGGAGCTGTACCGCGCGTTGTCGGCGGGCGGAAGCCTCAACTTGATTCTGATGCCGGCTGCCTTCACCTATGTGACGGGCGCCGCGCACTGGGACATCCTGCTGCGCGCCCGCGCCATCGAAAACCAGTGCTACGTGCTCGCCGCTGCACAGGGCGGGCGCCATGAAAACGGCCGCCGCACGTGGGGCCACTCCATGCTGGTCGATCCGTGGGGCGAGATCATCGCCTCCGTGCCCGAGGGCGAAGGCATTGCCATCGGCGACATGGACCCGGCCCGGCTTGCGCAGGTGCGCCAGGATCTGCCGGCGCTCAAACACCGTGTGATGTAGCCCAACCGAATTTCAAAGGACCACCACCATGAACGCAGGCGACATCGCCATCCAGAACCTGTCCATCGCGCGCCGCGTGCTGCTCGATCCGTACGGCCTTGACGAAGCGCACCTGCAGCGCGCGCTGGCCGACATCTTCACGCACCGCGTCGACTATGCCGACCTCTATTTCCAATACACCCGCAACGAGGCGTGGAGCCTGGAAGAAGGCATCGTCAAGTCGGGCAGCTTCAGCATCGACCAGGGCGTGGGCGTGCGCGCCGTCTCGGGCGACCGTACCGCGTTTGCGTATTCCGACGACATCAGCCTGCCCGCACTGATGCAGGCCGCGGGTGCCACGCGCACCATCGGCCGCGTCGGCTCGGGCCGCGTGAAGGTGGCGAGCAGCCTGGCGAGCGGCCCCGGCGGCCATGCGCTGTATGCCCCGAACGACCCGCTCGACTCGATGACGGCCTCCGAAAAGGTTGCCCTGCTCGAGCGGATCGAAAAGCTCGCCCGCGCCAAAGACCCGCGCGTGGTGCAGGTGATGGCCGGCCTGGCCGGCGAGTACGACGTGATGCTCGTCGCACGCAGCGACGGCGTCATCGCCGCGGATGTGCGCCCGCTGGTGCGCATCTCCGTCACCGTCATTGCCGAGCAGAACGGTCGCCGCGAAATGGGCAGCTCCGGCGGCGGCGGCCGCTATGCCTACGGCTACTTCACCGACGAGCTGCTGCGCGAATACGTGGACGAGGCGGTCTCTTCCGCGCTCGTCAACCTGGAAGCCAAGCCGGCACCGGCCGGCACGATGACGGTGGTGCTCGGTCCGGGCTGGCCCGGCGTGCTGCTGCACGAGGCCATCGGCCACGGCCTGGAAGGCGACTTCAACCGCAAGGGCTCGTCGGCGTTTTCCGGCCGCATGGGCGAGCGCGTGGCGGCCAAGGGCGTCACCGTGGTCGACGACGGCACGCTGGCCAACCGCCGCGGCTCGCTGAACCTCGACGACGAGGGCAACCCCACGCAGTGCAACACGCTCATCGAAGACGGCATCCTGACCGGCTACATGCAGGACACGCTCAACGCGCGCCTGATGAAGATGCCCGTAACCGGCAACGCCCGCCGCGAGAGCTACGCCGCCCTGCCGATGCCGCGCATGACCAACACCTACATGCTGGGCGGCGACAAGGACCCGCAGGAGATCATCGCCAGCGTGAAGAAAGGGCTGTATGCGGTGAACTTCGGGGGCGGCCAGGTCGACATCACCAACGGCAAGTTCGTGTTCTCCGCCAGCGAGGCCTACCTGATCGAAGACGGCAAGATCACCGCGCCGGTCAAGGGCGCGACGCTCGTCGGCAGCGGCCCGGAATCGCTCAAGCACGTGACCATGATCGGCAACGACATGCGCCTCGATTCGGGCATCGGCGTGTGCGGCAAGGAAGGCCAGAGCGTGCCGGTGGGCGTCGGCCAGCCGACGCTGCGCATGGAAAACATGACGGTGGGCGGCACGGTTTGATTGCCGCGGCACCGTCGTTTGGATGCCGCAGGCCCGGAAACTCCGCGCTTGCGGCCCTCAAGAAAAGCGTTTATAAAGACGGTTCGATTGGTGCGGCGCAGTAGCGCTTCCCTGATTTTTGCTGCAGTCCTTCGCATTCTCTCCATGTCCTTCGCCAAGTTTTTTTACTTTTACTTTTGGCATCTCGCACCGCTGGCGGAAGGAGAGGGGCGCTTGCAGCAAAAATAAAAGCACCCAGCAGATACCGAAAACCGCCAGCGACCCTGGCGGTTTTTTTTTCGTCCTGTCACCTGCCCCACCCCGGCACCGACGCGAAACATGATCCGAACACAGTAGACGTTTCCAATAGAACTCAAGACACATCCCCGGAGCTTTCCATGCCGAAGAACACCGACGATTTGCGCATTCGCGAACTGAAAGAACTGACGCCGCCGGCGCACCTGATTCGCGAATTCCCGTGCAGCGACACCGTGTCGGAACTGATCTACCAGAGCCGCAACGCCATGCACCGCATCCTGCACGGCATGGACGACCGCCTGATCGTCATCATCGGCCCGTGCTCCATCCACGACACCAAGGCAGCGATGGACTACGCCCGCCGCCTGGTCGAGCAGCGCGAGCGCTTCAAGAACGAGCTCGAAATCGTCATGCGCGTGTACTTCGAGAAGCCGCGCACCACGGTCGGCTGGAAGGGCCTGATCAACGACCCGTACATGGATGGCAGCTTCAAGATCAACGACGGCCTGCGCACTGCGCGGGAGTTGCTGATGAACATCAACGAGCTGGGGTTGCCGGCCGGCACCGAATACCTCGACATGATCAGCCCGCAGTACATCGCGGACCTCGTGAGCTGGGGCGCCATCGGCGCGCGCACCACCGAAAGCCAGGTGCACCGCGAACTGGCCTCGGGCCTGTCGTGCCCGGTCGGCTTCAAAAACGGCACCGACGGCAACGTGAAGATCGCCGTGGACGCCATCAAGGCCGCGTCGCAGCCGCATCACTTCCTGTCGGTCACCAAGGGCGGCCACTCGGCCATCGTGTCGACGGCCGGCAACGAGGATTGCCACATCATCCTGCGCGGCGGCAAGGCGCCCAACTATGACGCGGCGAGCGTGCAGGAAGCGTGTGACGCCATCGCCAAATCGGGCCTGGCCGCGCGCCTGATGATCGATGCATCGCACGCCAACAGCAGCAAGAAGCACGAGAACCAGATCCCGGTGTGCGAAGACATTGCCCGCCAGATGGCCGCGGGCGACAACCGCATCGTCGGCGTGATGGTGGAATCGCACATCAACGCCGGGCGCCAGGACCACGTCCAGGGCACGCCGGTATCCGACCTGGCTTACGGTCAGAGCGTGACCGACGCGTGCATCGGCTGGGACGATTCGGTGAAGGTGCTCGAAACGCTGGCCGACGCCGTGCGCAAGCGCCGTCTGGTACCGGGCAGCGGCAACTGAGTGAACTGAGCCTCACTGCTTCACGGAAGGGCGCCTGCGGGCGTCCTTTTTGTTTCGGTGCGGCCCGCGCCGATCTACAACAAATGTGAGCAAAAGGCGCCAAAGTCACACAAGTGCGTTGCCTTTGACATATCGTAGGTGAGTTCCCCCTGCTCACCTCCCGGAGGCAACCATGGCAGACAATCTGGTGGAAACCGCCACCAACACCGCAAGCAAGTACCAGGCGCTCGTCGCGCAATACGCGGCCGACGTCGGCATGAAGATCCTCGCCGCCATTGTCTTCTGGGTGGTGGGCCGCTGGCTCATCAACCTGGCCGTGCGCATGGTCGAAAACTCGCTTGGCAGGCAGAAGGTCGATCCGACCGTGCTGCGCTATGTGGGCTCGATCATCACCGTCACGCTGAATGTGCTGCTGGTGATCGGCATCCTCGGCTATTTCGGCATCCAGACGACGACGTTCGCGGCGCTGATTGCCGCAGCCGGTGTGGCGATCGGCATGGCGTGGTCGGGCCTGCTGTCCAACTTTGCGGCGGGCGCGTTCCTGATCGTGCTGCGGCCGTTCAAGGTGGGCGACTTCGTGACGGCCGGTGGCGTGACGGGCACGATCAAGGAGATCGGCCTGTTTGCCACGACCATCAACACGCCGGACAACGTGGTCACGATTGTCGGCAACGGCAAGATCTTCGCCGACACGATCCAGAACTACACCTCCAACCCGTTCCGCCGCGTCGAGCTGAAGGCGCAACTGGCCGGCAGCGCCGATCACCGCGCCGCCATCGCGCTGCTCAAGGAAAAGGTGGCCGCCATTCCGAACGTGCTGACCGATCCGGCGGTCGATGTTGAGATCCTGGAGTTCAACCTGGTCGGACCCGTGCTGGCGGTACGCCCGTACACGCACAACGACCACTACTGGCAGGTCTATTTCGACACCAACCGCACCATCAAGGAAGCGCTGGCCGAAGCGGGCTTCCCGGCGCCGACGCCATCGCAGGCGCTGACCATCACCACGCCGGGGCAATTGGCGGGGCTGGCCGCCGTGGCGCAAAGCACGACGACGCCGACAAGCGTGAACTGATTCAGCGCACCGCAGAAGCAAAAGCAAACGGCCCGGCGAGGCAACGTCACCTCGCCGGGCCGTTTTGTTTGATGCGGACCGCGATTACGCCGGCTTGTGCTCGTCGCGCTTCCAGAGGACGTCCGTGCCGCCGTCTGCGCGATTCAGCACGCGCGCCAGCACGAACAGCAGGTCCGACAGGCGGTTGACGTATTGACGCGGCGCCTCGCCAATGGCCTCCGCGCGGCCGAGTGCGACGATGCTGCGCTCGGCACGGCGCGCGACGGTGCGGCACACATGCGCCTGTGCCGCCGCGCGGCTGCCGCCGGGCAGGATGAATTCGGCCAGCCGCGGCAGATCGGCGTTGTAGTCGGCCAGCCATTGATCGAGCCGCAGCACGTGCGCGGTCGTCACCATCGTGTAGCCGGGAATGCAGAGTTCGCCACCCAGATCGAACAGGTCGTGCTGGATGGCGGTGAGCGCCGCGCGCACGCCGTCGGGCAGCGATTCCGTCAGCAGCACGCCGATGTGCGAGTTCAACTCGTCGACGTCACCGATGGCGGCGATGCGCAGGCTGTCCTTGGCCGTGCGGCTGCCGTCGCCGAGGCCGGTGGTGCCGTCGTCGCCGGTGCGGGTGGCGATTTTGGATAGGCGGTTGCCCAAGGTGCGTCTCCTGTTGCTGTATTGGCGCGTTGCAAGCCGCCATTATCGCAAGCGGCGTGCAACCCCGGCGTTAGAATGATCCATTGGCCCGCCGAGAGCCGCACAACATTGCGAGACCCCCCATGAACCACCCGATGCCCCATCCCGGATTGGTGCGCAAGCCGATCCCGCCGGTCATGCTCGACGCGCTGCGTGCCCGCTTCGGCGACCGCGTCTCCACCACCGAAGCCGTGCGCGCCCACCACGGCCGCGATGAATCCGCCTACGACCCGATGCTGCCCGACGCCGTCGTCTTCGCGCAGACCACCGAGGAAGTCGCTGCCGTCGCCAAGCTTTGCTTCGAACACGAAATTCCGCTGATCCCGTATGGCGCCGGCTCGTCGCTCGAAGGCCATCTGCTGGCGGTGGCCGGCGGCGTGAGCCTCGATCTCTCGCAGATGAACCACGTGCTGTCGGTGCACCCGGAAGACCTGACGGTGACGGTCGAGCCGGGCGTCACGCGCAAGCAGCTCAATACCGAGATTCGCGATACCGGTCTGTTCTTCCCGATCGACCCGGGCGCGGATGCGTCCATCGGCGGCATGTGCGCGACGCGCGCGTCCGGCACGAACGCCGTGCGCTACGGCACGATGCGCGAGAACGTGCTGAACCTGACGGTCGTCACGGCAGACGGCCGCATCATCAAGACGGCCAACCGCGCGCGCAAATCGTCGGCGGGGTATGACCTGACGCGGCTCTTCATCGGCAGCGAGGGGACGCTCGGCATCATCACCGAGATCACGCTGAAGCTGTATCCGCAGCCGGAAGCCGTGTCCGCGGCGGTGTGCGCCTTCCCGAGCATGGGCGATGCGGTGTCGGCCGTGATCGACACCATCCAGATGGGCGTGCCGATTGCGCGCGTGGAGTTTGTCGACGCGCTCGCCATCCGGGCGATCAACCAATACGACAAGCTGACGCTGCCCGAGATGCCGACGCTGTTCTTCGAGTTTCACGGCTCCGAGCACGGCGTGCAGGAGCAGGCCGAGACCGTCCAGCAGATCGCCGCCGAACATAAAGGCCAGGGCTTCGAATGGGCAACACGCCCCGAAGACCGCAGCCGCCTGTGGAACGCCCGACACAACGCGTACTTCGCGTTCCTGCAACTCAAGCCGGGCTGCCGCGCCGTCACGACCGACGTGTGCGTGCCGATCTCGCGCCTGGCCGAGTGCGTGGTGGAAACGGAAAAGGACCTGCTCGCCAGCGCGCTGCAACTGCCCGCCCCCATCGTCGGCCACGTGGGCGACGGCAACTTCCACGTCGCGCTGCTGATCGACCCGAACAAGCCCGAAGAACTGGAAGAAGCCGAGCGCATCAACCAGCGCATCGTCGCGCGGGCGATTGCCATGGACGGCACCTGCACGGGCGAACATGGCGTGGGCCTGCACAAGATGGACTTCCTCATCGCCGAACACGGCAACGATGCGATCGACCTGATGCGCAGCGTCAAGCAGGCGCTGGACCCGAAGCACATCCTCAACCCCGGCAAGATCTTCCACCTGTAATGGCCTCCGTCTTCAAGCGCGTTCCTCCGCTGCACCTGCTGATTGCCTTTGAAGCCGGCGCACGCCATGCGAGCTTCGCGCGCGCGGCCGAGGAGCTGTCCGTCACGCCCAGCGCGGTCTCGCACCGCATCAAGAACCTCGAGGAGCTGTGGGGCGAAGACCTGTTCGTGCGCACCGGCACGGCATTACGGCTGACCGCCGCCGGCACGCGCTACCTGCGCAGCGTGCAGGACGCGCTCAAGAGCCTGCATGAGCTGGCGCGCCCGGAATTCAGCAAGCAGCGCGCGCGGCTGCGGGTGGCAATCCCGCCCACGTTCGGGCGTCAGCACCTGGTGCCGCGCATTCCGGAGTTCAACGCGCTGTATCCGCACATCGACGTGGAGCTGCACCTCGCCATCCCGTTCCTCGACGTGAAGGCCGAAGACACCGACGTCGAGATCCGCTACGGCACCGGCCGCTACCCCGACCTGAAGACCACGCTCCTGCTCAACGAGCCGGTGTTTCCCGCATGCGGACGCGGCTACTTCGAGCAGATCAGCGGCAGCACCATCACCGAGGCATCGCAACTGCTGAACCTCACGCTGCTGCGCAGCCCGCTGGAGCCGTGGCGCCCGTGGTTCGAGGCAGCGGGGCTCGATGCGCCGGAGCCTGCCACGGGTTCGCTCTTCAACGACATCGGGCTCATGCTGGAAGCCGTCGCCTCCAACCAGGGCGTGGCGCTGGTGCGGCAGGCGATGGCGCGCAACTGGCTGGCCTCGGGGCAGATCGTGCGGCTGCTGGACATCGAATCGACGTCGCCACATGCTTATTACATCGTGCAGCGCGAGCAGGCACCGATGAAGCCCGAGGCGCAGCAGTTCGTGGATTGGCTGCTGGGGTTGGATTGGTAAGGACGCTGGGCCGGCCTCAAACCATCGGATTCGAAACTTTTAGTATCGACGTCGAGGCTCGGCGCCCTTGTCGTTGATGAAAAAAACAGCAACGTCGGAGCAAAAAAGCGTCATGGGTGGGGCCACTGAGCCTCGACGTCGACGTTCCGAACGTCATCGTTGCTGTTTTTTTCATCAACGCCGACTGTATTTGCCTCACGCGTGAGGTATCCGAACCTCAGATTCGAAACTTTTAGTGTGAAGGTCGGTGTTTTGAACCCCGCCGCTGGTAGTCAAAGGCTCGATCGTGAAGATCGGACCTCCACCAACGGGCGGCGAAACCCTGCTGCACCGCGATGAACCGGATTGGCCGCCCCGGCGAGCCAAATTCATCGCCGCAAAAGTCCTTAACACGCCGCGCGGCACGGCGGCCGGGCTATAGTGCCTCCCACCCCGGCCACCGCTGGCGGGCAGAACCATGAGAGACACCCCATGAATGCGCCATCGTCGTCGTCCGCCACCGCCCGCGATCTGACCGCCCTGCAGGCCGAGCTGACCGCCGCGCTGTCCCAGATCGTGTCCGACGACGCGCTGCTCTGGGAGCGCGAAGACACCACCCCGTATGAATGCGATGGCCTGGCCGCCTACCGCCAGGTGCCGCTGGCCGTGGTGCTGCCGGATACCGAGGCGCAGGTCGTCGAAATCCTGCGCGTGTGCCACCGCATGGGCGTGCCCGTGGTGCCGCGCGGTGCAGGGACGAGCCTGTCGGGCGGCGCGATGCCCACCCCGGGCGGGCTGGTGCTGTCGCTGGCCAAGTTCAAGCGCATCCTGAAGGTCGACCCCTACACGCGCACGGCCGTGGTCCAGCCTGGCGTGCGCAACCTCGCCATTTCGGAAGCCGCCAACCCGCACGGGCTGTACTACGCGCCTGATCCGTCGTCGCAGATCGCCTGCACCATCGGCGGCAACGTGAATGAAAACTCGGGCGGCGTGCACTGCCTGAAATACGGCCTGACCGTGCACAACGTGCTGCGCGTGCGCGCCGTGATGATGGACGGCGAGGTCGTCGAATTCGGCAGCGAAGCGCCCGACGCCCCCGGCCTCGACCTGCTGGCCACGGTGATCGGCTCCGAAGGCATGCTGGCCGTGGTGACCGAAGTGACCGTACGCCTGATCCCCAAGCCGCAACTGGCGCAGGTGATCATGGCGAGCTTCGACGATGTGGAATCGGGCGGCAACGCCGTGGCCGACGTGATTGCCGCGGGCATCATCCCGGCCGGGCTGGAGATGATGGACAAGCCCGCCACCGCCGCCGTGGAGGAATTCGTCTGCGCCGGCTACGACCTGGACGCGGCCGCCATCCTGCTGTGCGAATCCGACGGCACGCCCGAAGAAGTGGCCGAAGAAATCGCGCGCATGAGCGAAGTGCTGCGCGCCTCGGGTGCCACGCGGATCCAGGTCTCGCAAACCGAGGCCGAGCGCCTGAAGTTCTGGAGCGGACGCAAGAATGCCTTCCCGGCAGCCGGGCGCATCTCGCCGGACTACTACTGCATGGACGGCACCATCCCCCGCAAGCACATCGGCACGCTGCTGCGACGCATCCAGCAGATGGAGCAGAAGTACGCCCTGCGCTGCATCAACGTGTTCCACGCCGGCGACGGCAACATGCACCCACTCATCCTCTTCAACGGCGAAGACCAGGACGAATGGCACCGTGCGGAGCTGTTCGGCGCAGACATCCTGGAAACGTGCGTGGAACTCGGTGGCACGGTGACGGGCGAACACGGCGTGGGCGTGGAGAAGCTCAGCTCGATGTGCGTGCAGTTCTCTGCCGAGGAGCGTGACGCCTTCCTGCGCGTGAAAGCGGCGTTTGACCCGGCGCGCCTGCTGAACCCCGACAAGGCCATCCCCACGCTTGCGCGGTGTGCCGAATACGGCAGGCTGCACGTGCGCAACGGGCTGCTGCCGCATCCGGACCTGCCCCGTTTCTGAACACATGACGGCCATGAGGAACCCGCCCCGCACCAGCCGCAACCGCTGGCACGCCCACAACGCGCGGCTTGGCGAATATCTCGGCAAACCCGAGAGCGGCTGGCGCGCGCGTTGGTACACCATCATCTTTGAAGCCGAAACACGGTCGGGCAGGCTGTTCGACCTGACCCTGCTGGGGGCCATCCTCGCCAGCGTACTGGTGGTGATGCTCGACAGCCTGCCGAGCGTAAGCGGCCGCGCGGGCACGCTCTTCACGGTGCTCGAGTGGCTCTTCACGCTGCTGTTTACGGCGGAATATGTCATGCGCATCCTCGTGGTGCGCAAGCCCTGGCGCTACGTGCTGAGCTTTTACGGCGTCATCGACTTCATCTCTATCCTGCCAACGTGGCTGGCGATCTTTGTGCCCGAACTGGCCTACCTGCTCGATGTGCGGCTGCTGCGCCTGCTGCGGATCTTCCGGATCCTGAAGATCACGGTGTACTTTGAAGAGGCGCAGATCCTGCTGCGTGCGCTGCTGAACGCCCGGCACAAGATCTTCGTGTTCCTGGGCACCGTGTTTATCATCACCATCATCCTCGGCACGGTGATGTACGTGGTGGAAGGGCCGCAGCATGGCTTCACCAGCATTCCGGTCAGCATGTACTGGGCGGTGGTCACGCTCACCACCACGGGCTTCGGCGACCTGGTGCCGCGCACGCCGCTGGGCCAGTTCATCACGTCGATGACCATCCTGCTCGGCTACAGCATCATCGCGTTCCCCACCGGCATCATCGGCGCGGAGCTCGTGAGCACGATGCGGCAGAGTCCGTCCAGCCCCCGCACCTGCACGCACTGCGGCACCGAAGGCCACGACGCCGATGCTGCGTTCTGCAAGCGCTGCGGCACCAAGCTGCCACCGCACCCCACACAGATTGCGCACAGCGAGTAGGCTGCCGCGCCCGACGCTTCGACAGCAAGCCATGCAAGACAACATCGCCCTCCCACCCACGCTCGCGCGCTTTCGCGAGGCCATCGCGCAGGCCACCGCCAGCCGGACGCCGCTCACCCTGCGCGGCGGCGGCACGAAGGATTTCTACGGTCGCTCGCCCGCGCCCCACGGCACCGTGCTGGATACGCGCGAGTGGTCCGGCATCGTCGATTACGACTGCGCGGAGCTCGTCATCACCGCACGCAGCGGCACGCCCCTCACCGAGATCGAAGCGGCGCTGGCCGAACACCGGCAGATGCTCGCCTTCGAGCCGCCGCACTTTGCCGCAGACGGCAAAACCGCCACGGTAGGCGGCGCATTTGCATCGGGCCTCTCGGGCCCGCGCCGGCAATCGGTGGGGGCGCTGCGCGATTTCGTGCTCGGCGCGGTCGTCATGGACGGCCGCGGCGACCTGCTGAACTTCGGCGGTCAGGTCATGAAGAACGTGGCGGGCTACGACGTCTCGCGCCTGATGGCCGGTGCGCTCGGCACGCTCGGCCTGGTGGTGCAGGTGTCGCTGAAAGTCCTGCCGATGCCGTTCTGCGATGCGACGCTGCGCTTTGCCATGCCGCAGGCCGGGGCCATCGACACGCTCAACCGCTGGGGCGGCCAGCCGTTGCCGATTGCAGCATCGGCATGGATCGACGGTGCACTGTGGGTGCGCCTGAGCGGGGCCGATGCGGCGGTGCGCGCGGCAATCACGAAGCTCGGCGGCGAGCGTGTGGACGATGCCCAAGCCGGCGGGTTCTGGCGCGACCTGCGGGAGCAGTCGCACACGTTCTTTGCGCGCGCCGTGCAGGGCGGCCTGCCGCTGTGGCGCATCGCCCTGCCCCCGGCCACGCCGCCGCTGGCCCTGGGTCATGCGTCGGCCGACGAGCAGCTCATCGAATGGGGCGGCGGCCAGCGCTGGTGGATCGACACCGCCAGCACCCCCGCCCACGTCATCCGCGATGCCGCGCGCCAGGCCGGTGGCCACGCCACGCTGTTCCGCAACGGCGACCGCGCCGCCGATGTCTTCACGCCGGTCTCGGCGCCGCTCATGGCCGTACACAAACGCCTGAAAGACAGCTTCGATCCGCACGGCATCTTCAACCCGGGCCGCCTGTATTCAGCGTTCTGACTGCCGACTTCTCACGCAAGCCCATCATGCAAATCACGCTCGCGGCGTTCCTGCGCAACACTCCTCATGGCGAAGAAGCCCAAAGCATCGTGCAGAAGTGCGTGCACTGCGGCTTCTGCACCGCCACCTGCCCGACCTACCAGCTGCTCGGCGACGAACTGGACGGCCCACGCGGGCGCATCTACCTGATGAAGCAGGTGCTGGAGGGCCAGCCCGCCGGCGCCGCGACGCGCCTGCACCTGGACCGCTGCCTGACCTGCCGCAACTGCGAATCGACGTGCCCGTCCGGCGTGACCTACGGGCGCCTCGTGGAGATCGGCCGCAAGATCGTCGAAGACCAGCTCGATGCGAAGGGCCAATCGCGGCCGCTGGGCGAGCGCGCCGTGCGCTGGGCACTGCGCGAGGGCCTGACCCGTCCGGCCTTGTTCGGCGCGGCGCTGAAGGTTGGGCAGGCCGTGCGCGGGCTCCTGCCGCCGGTGTTGCGCAACAAGGTGCCGGCCAGGCAGCCGCGGGCCGGTGCACGGCCCCGCACCGCGCATGCACGCAGGATGCTGCTGCTCGAAGGCTGCGTGCAGCCGGCCATGTCACCGAACATCAACGCGGCCACGGCGCGCGTGTTCGACAAGCTTGGCGTGCAGCTCGTCAGCGCAGACCGCGCGGGCTGCTGCGGTGCCATCCGGTATCACATGAACGACCACACGGGCGGCCTCGACAACATGCGCGCCAACATCGACGCGTGGTGGCCGCACATCGAAGCGGGCGCCGAGGCCATCGTCATGACGGCCTCCGGCTGCGGCGCGATGGTCAAGGAATACGGCCACCTGCTGCGCGACGACCCGGCCTATGCCGGGCGCGCGGCACGCGTGTCCGCCATGACGCGCGATCTGTGCGAGGTGCTGCCGGCGTTTTCGCAGCAGCTTCTGCAGAAGGCCAAACCCGAAGCGCAACGCCCGCGCGTGGCGTGGCACCCGCCCTGCACGCTGCAGCATGGCCAGCAGATACGCGGCGCGGTGGAAACACTGCTCGGCTCGCTGGGTGTGGACGTCAAGCTCTGCGCCGACAGCCACCTGTGCTGCGGCTCGGCGGGGACGTATTCGGTGCTGCAACCGGAACTCGCCTACCGGCTGCGCGACGACAAGCTCGCCAAGCTGCAAGCAACGCAGCCCGAGCGCATCGTCACCGCCAACATCGGCTGCGTCACGCATCTCCAAAGCGGCACCGACACGCCGGTCGAACACTGGATCGAGCTGGTCGACCGCATGCTCGTCTGAAACGAACGCACCCAGTTCTATACTGGCCGCTTCGTTTGTTCCGGAGGCCCCATGCTGCAAACCTTCGCGATCCTGTTGACGTTCCAGTCGGTGGGAGAGCTGTTGACGTATTCCCTGCACCTGCCCGTGCCCGGCCCGGTGATCGGCATGGTGCTGCTGGTCATTTACCTGCTGGTGGACAAGGGCCGCGTGCTCGAAGTCATGCAGGGCACCGTGAGTGAACTGCTGCGGCACCTGACCATCCTGTTCGTGCCGGCCGGCGTAGGCGTCATGACGCAACTGAACCGCATCGGGCAGGAATGGCTGCCGATCGTGGTGGCGACCGTCGTATCGACATGGCTGGCGATTGCCGCCGGGGCGCTGGTCACGCGCGCGCTGATGCGCCGCATCGGAGACCACGGCGAATCGCACGAGGAGCTCGCCCCATGAGCGCGATGGCCCCTAACCTGCACCAGCTCTGGGTGTACCTCGCTGCGAGCCCACTGCTGGGCCTGACCGCCACGCTCATCGCCTATCTGATCGGCGTGCGTCTGCATGAGCGCAGCCGCTTCAACCCGATGGTCAATCCGCTGCTGATTGCGGTCGTCATCCTCGGCACGCTGCTGACCGTGACAGGCACGCCTTACAAGACCTACTTTGACGGCGCGCAGTTCGTGCACTTCCTGCTGGGGCCGGCCACGGTGGCGCTGGCGGTGCCGCTGTTTCAGCAATGGGCGAAGCTGCGCCGCCACGCGTTGCCGCTCATGGCCGGGCTGCTTGCGGGGTCGGTCGTGGCGGTGGTGTCTGCCGTGGGCATCGCGTGGCTGTTGGGTGCATCGCCGGAAACGCTGCGCTCGATGGCGCCGAAATCGGTGACGATCCCGATCGCCATGGGCATCTCGGAGAAGATCGGCGGCGCGCCGACCATCACGGCAGTACTGGTGCTCATTACCGGCATTGTCGGCGCGACGACCACGACGCGGCTGCTGAACCTGCTGCGCGTGCGTGAGTACAGCGTGCGGGGCTTTGCCACCGGCATTGCGGCGCATGGCATTGGCACCGCGCGAGCGTTTCAGGTCAATCCGGAAGCCGGCGCGTTCTCGGCGCTGGGCATGGGCCTGAACGGCGTGCTGACAGCGGTGCTGGTGCCGCTGCTGGCGGGCTGGATTCCCCACTGAGCCGCCTTCCCCTCCGCCCCGGCATTCACTGCCTGGGCAACCTGAAACACGATCCTCAGTCCTCCTGAATGCTCCTGACAGAACGCTGTCAGGAGCCCCCCGCCAGAATCGCTCCACCTCAACCGGCAACGGCACTCCCAACCGCCTGCGCCACCTACTGGAGCGAACATCATGGCAAGCGTCATCAACTGGTTTGAAATCCCCGCCAACGATTTCCCGCGCGCGGTGAAGTTCTACGAGAACGTCTTCGACACCCGGCTCAAGCAGGAAGACATGGGCGACCTGACGATGGGCGTGTTCCCGGCAGGTGAGACGACGATTCACGGCGCGCTGGTCAAGGGCGAAGGCTTTGCACCGTGCGACAAGGGCAGCGTGGTCTACCTGAATGCGCCGGACCTGGACGCCGCGCTCGAGCGCGTGAACGGCAGCGGCGGCCGATGCGTGTTCGGGCCGATGACGCTGCCCGACCACATGGGCCGCATCGCCCACATCGTCGACACCGAAGGCAACCGCATCGGCCTGCATGAGCCCGATGCCAAGACGCAGGCGTACCTGCTGCAGCAGTAACGCCGCTTTCCCCAAGGCCGGCGCGCGGGCGTCGGCCGACTCACCAAGACAGAGAAGAACACCATGCCGAGTCAATCGCCGTACCTCATGCGCGCTGCCGACATTGCCGCGCGCACGCAGCCGTTTTCACACCCCTGGAACAGCCTGTCGGAAATCCACGGCACCATGATGGGCCGGCTGCTGGGGCTCAAGCGCACCGGCGTGAATTTCGCCCGCGTGCCGCCGGGCAAGGAGTCGTTCGTCTACCACTCGCACCAGCGCGAGGAGGAGTGGATCTACATCCTCTCCGGCGAGGCGCAGGCGGAGATCGATGACAGCGTCTTCATCGTCCGCCCCGGCGATTTCATGGCCTTCCCCACAGGCGTGGCGCACCACCTGCGCAACTGCGGCAAGGAAGACCTGCTCTACCTGTGCGGCGGCGAGCATCTGAACATCGAGATTGCCGATTTTCCGCGGCTCGGCAAGCGGATGCTGCGCCGTGGCGAGCAGGTGGACGTGGTGGACCTCCACCCGCAGCGCGAGCTGACGCCCTTCGGCGCGTAGGGGAAAGATTGTGCGGATTGCGCGCGGCAAGAAGCCCACTACAATGCCGCGCATGACACGCCGCGCCGACCGTCTCTTCCAGATCGCCCAGATCCTGCGAGGCCGCCGTCTGACCACGGCGGCGATGCTGGCCGACCGCCTGGGCGTGTCCGAGCGCACGGTGTATCGGGACATCCGCGATCTGTCCGTCTCGGGCGTGCCGATCGAGGGCGAGGCCGGCATCGGCTACCGCATGCGCGCCGATTTCGACCTCGCACCGCTGATGTTCACGCCGGATGAGGTCGAAGCGCTGGTTGCCGGCGCGCGGATGATCAAGGCGTGGGGCGGCGGCGCCATGGCCGGCTCCGTGGAAGCCGCGCTCGAGAAGCTGATGGGCGCCCTGCCCGCCGAGCGCCGCACCGAAGCGGAAACGACGCGCATCTTCGCGCCCGGCTACGGCATGGGCAGCGAGGTCAAGCAGATCTTCGATACGCTGCATGCGGCGCTGGGCCGCCACGCCGTGGCGCGGCTGTCCTACCGCGACGCCCAAGGCCAGCTGACGGACCGCTGCATCCAGCCGCTCGGGCTGTTCTTCTGGGGCCAGGTGTGGCTCGTGGCCGCATGGTGCGAGCACCGCCAGGACTACCGCACGTTCCGCCTCGACCGCTGCGTGAAGGTCGACATTCTCGAACGCCACTTCGCCGAATCCGCCGAGCGCTCGCTGGCGGATTTCATGCGCAAGGTGCGCGGGTCGTCGGACTGACGTTGAAGCCGGCGCGTCAGGCCGGATCCGGCTCGGCCAGCAGCATTTCGATGTCGCCGACGATCTCTTCGGGCTTGGTCAGCGGTGCATAGCGCTTGTAGACCGTGCCGTCGCGGCGCAGCAGGAACTTGGTGAAGTTCCACTTGATCGCCTGGGTGCCGAGCACGCCAGGTTTTTCCGACGTGAGCCACTTGTACAGCGGATGCGCATTCGCCCCGTTCACGTCGATCTTGCCGAACATCGGGAACGACACGCCGTAGTTCTTCTCGCAGAACGCGCCGATCTCATCTGCGCTGCCCGGCTCCTGCTTGCCGAACTGGTTGCACGGGAAACCGAGCACTTCCAGCCCCTTGTCGTGCAGGCGCTTGTACACCGCCTCGAGCCCCGCGTATTGCGGCGTGAACCCGCATTGGCTGGCCGTGTTGACGATCAGCAGGACCTTGCCCTTGTACTGCGACAACGGCACGCGCTGGCCGGTCAGCGAATCGGCTTCGAAGGCGTAGATGTCGGTCATGGGCGTCTCCAGATACGCTTACACCACGTTCAGATGTTCGGTGCCGGCCGCCAGGTCGGTCTGCCCGGCGCGCTTGCTGTGCAGCTTGATCTGCAGGCGCAGGTCGTTGAGCGAGTCGGCGTTGCGCAGGGCGTCTTCGTAGGTGATCTTGTCCGCCTCGTACAACTCGAACAGCGCCTGGTCGAAGGAAATCATGCCCTGCTCGCGCGATTTCTTCATGACCTCCTTCAGCTCGTGCACCTCGCCCTTGAAGATGAGGTCCTGCACCAGCGGCGTGGCCAGCATGATCTCCACGGCCGGCACGCGCCCCTTCTTGCCTTTGCGCGGCAGCAGGCGCTGCGCAATCATCGCGCGCAGGTTCAGCGAGAGGTCGATCAGCAACTGCTGGCGCTTCTCTTCCGGAAAGAAGTTGATGATGCGGTCGATGGCCTGGTTCGAGCTGTTGGCGTGCAGCGTGGCGAGGCACAGGTGGCCGGTTTCCGCATACTGGATGGCGTATTCCATCGTGTCGCGATCGCGGATTTCGCCGATCAGGATCACATCCGGCGCCTGGCGCAGCGTGTTCTTCAGCGCCACGTGCCACGACTCGGTGTCCACGCCCACCTCGCGCTGCGTGACCACACAGTTCTGGTGCGCGTGCACGTATTCGACCGGGTCTTCGATCGTGATGATATGGCCGTACGAATTGGCGTTGCGATGCCCCACCATGGCCGCCAGCGAGGTCGACTTGCCCGAGCCGGTGGCGCCCACCACGATCACCAGGCCGCGCTTGCTCATCACGATGTCGTTGAGGATCGGCGGCAGGTCAAGCTCGTCCAGCGAGGGGATCTTCGTGTTGATGGTCCGCAGCACCATGCCGGCGCGGCCCTGCTGCACGAAGGCCGACACGCGAAAGCGCCCGGCCCCCGGGGCCGTGATGGCGAAGTTGCACTCAAGGGTCTGTTCGTACTCGCGCAGCTGCTTCTCGTTCATGATCGCCTTGACCAGGCTCATGGCCTGCGTGGCGTTCAACGGCTGCTGCGAGATCGGCGTGACCTTGCCGTCCACCTTGATGGCGGGCGGGAAATCCGACGTGATGAACAAGTCCGAGCCACGGCTGTTCACCATCAACTGCAGGAGTTCGTGGATGTATTTGGTGGCGGCTTCGCGGTCCAGCATGGCGTGCCCCTCCTTGAAGTCGGTGAGTGGTCGCCGCAGCGACCGTCAATGCGTCAGTTCGCGAACGCGTCGGGGTTCTTGGCGATGGCGCGCGCATCCGCGTAGTTGATCGCCGAGCGCTTGATGAGGTCGGCCAGGCACTGGTCGAGCGTCTGCATGCCCATGCCGCTGCTGGTCTGCATCATCGAGTACATCTGCGAGATCTTGTTCTCACGGATCAGGTGGCGGATGGCCGGCGTCGTGATCATGATCTCGTGCGCCGCAATCCGCCCCGAGCCGTCGCGCGTCTTGAGCAGCGTCTGCGAGATCACCGCCTCCAGCGATTCGGAAAGCATGGTCCGCACCATGTCTTTCTCTTCCGACGGGAACACGTCGACCACCCGGTCGATCGTCTTGGCCGCAGAACTCGTGTGCAGCGTGGCGAACACCAAGTGGCCGGTTTCAGCGGCCGTCAGCGCCAGGCGGATGGTTTCCAGGTCACGCAATTCGCCGACGAGGATGACGTCCGGGTCTTCACGCAGCGCCGACTTCAGTGCATTGGCGAACGACAGCGTGTGCGGCCCGAGTTCGCGCTGGTTGATCAGGCTCTTCTTCGATTCGTGCACGAATTCGATCGGGTCCTCCACCGTGAGGATGTGGCCCATGTCGTTTTCGTTGCGGTGGTTCACCATCGCGGCCAGCGTGGTGGACTTGCCCGAGCCGGTCGGGCCGGTCACGAGCACCAGGCCGCGCGGCTTCATCGCCAGCTCGGCAAACACGGGCGGCGCCTTCAGGTCGTCCAGCGAGAGCACCTTCGACGGAATCGTCCGGAACACGGCCGAGGCGCCGCGGTTCTGGTTGAACGCGTTGACCCGGAAGCGGGACAGGCCCGGAATCTCAAACGAGAAGTCGACTTCCAGGTTTTCTTCGTAGACCTTGCGCTGCACGTCGCTCATGATGTCGTACACCATGGCGTGCACATCCTGGTGCGTGAGCGGCGGCACATTGATCCGGCGCATGTCGCCGTGGATCCGGATCATCGGCGGCAGGCCGGCCGACAGATGCAGGTCCGACGCCTTGTTCTTGGCCGAGAAGGCCAGAAGCTGCGCGATGTCCATCTTATAATGACCCCCGACTTTTTTATGTCGCCCGGGCGTCGCAATGGCGCTCCGAGACGCGCTCCGAGCCGTCGATTCGACGTGCCGGAACCCTTGTTTATTTGTAACAAACGTCGCCGGATTATGTCTGTAATCGCCGCCAACTTGCAAGCCGTGCGTCAGCGGATCACAACGGCCTGCACACTGGCTTCGCGCGATGCTGCGGGTGTCACATTGCTGGCCGTTTCCAAGACGTTCGACGCCCACGCGGTGCGTGCCGCGCACGCCGCCGGTCAGCGCCTGTTCGGCGAGAACTACGTGCAGGAAGGCGTAGCCAAGATGGACGCGCTGGCCGATCTGCGCACCGGTCCGGACCCGATCTCCTGGCATTTCATCGGCCCGCTGCAAAGCAACAAGACCCGCGCGGTGGCCGAGCGCTTTGACTGGGTCCACAGCATCGACCGGCTCAAGATTGCCGAACGGCTGTCTGCGCAGCGCCCCGAGCACTTGCCGCCGCTGCAGATCTGCCTCGAAATCAACATCAGCCGTCAAGCCAGCAAGCATGGCCTGCTGCCGGACTTCGACGGCGTGCTTGCGGTGGCGCGCGCCGTCTCGGCCCTGCCCCGTCTGCAATTGCGCGGCCTGATGGCGGTGCCCGAGCCCACCGACGACCCCGCCGCGCGACGCCGGCCCTTTGCCGCCTTGAACGCCCTCGCCGATCAGCTGCACGAGGCGGGCATCCCGCTCGATACCCTGTCGATGGGCATGTCCGCCGACCTGGAAGACGCGATTGCCGAAGGCGCGACCATCGTCCGCGTCGGCAGTGCCATCTTCGGGGCGCGGCATTATGCCAACGCCTGAATTCCTGTTTTCTCTCACACCACAACTCTCATGCTCGACACTCTGAAACTCGGCTTCATCGGCGGCGGCAACATGGCAGCGGCCCTCATCGGCGGCCTGATCGCCAAGGGCGCGCACGGCGCCAACATCGTGGTGGTAGACCCGACCGAACCCGCGCGCAGTCGCGCCGAGCAGACCTGGGGCGCCCGCACGGCCGCCACTCCGGGCGCAGAACTCGCCGACCGCGACGTGATCGTCCTGGCAGTCAAGCCGCAGCAGATGCGGGAGGTATGCGCACAACTGGCGCCGCACCTGGGCGACAGCCTGGTGCTGTCGGTGGCGGCCGGCATCCGCATTCAGGATCTGTCGCGCTGGCTGAATGGCCACGCTCGCATCGTGCGGGGGATGCCCAACACGCCGGCGCTCTCAGGCCTCGGCATGACAGGCCTGGCCGCGAACGCCGGCCTGTCGGAGGACGACCGCGCCACGGCCAGCGCCATCGCCAACGCCGTCGGCAAAAGCGTCTGGGTGCCGAGCGAAGCGCAGATCGACGCCGTCACGGCCATCTCGGGCAGCGGCCCGGCGTATGTGTTCTATTTCATCGAGGCGATGCAGCAGGCTGCGCAGGAGCTGGGCCTGTCTGCCGAAGACGGCCGTACGCTGGCGGTGGAAACGTTCCTCGGTGCGGCCACGCTGGCGGGCCAGTCGGCCGAACCCGTGGAACTGCTGCGTGAGCGCGTGACGTCCAAGGGCGGGACGACTTATGCAGCGCTGACGTCGATGGAGGGCGCCGGCGTCAAGGCGGCGTTTGTGCGCGCCATGCACGCTGCGGCCGCACGCGGCAAGGAAATGGGCGAAGAATTGGGCCGCGACTGATCGACACTGCAACGAACGGACGGCATCAGCGCATGGACGCCGGTCTCTTCGTCATCGAACAGCCGGGGCTGTTCAAGGCAGCGATGGTGCTTGCTTTGCCACTGGCGTACTGGCTGTGGCACCGGTTCTTTGAAGATCGCCACGGTTTTCTGCGCAGCCTGCGCATGGCGCTGCAGCCTGACATCGTGTCGGCGCTGCGCGGCGAATATCCGGATGCCTTCTGGGAGATGCTGCGCGTACTCGCCCTTGCGGCGGGCTGCGCAGCCGGCCTCACGCTCATTTACAAGGGACTGTGCCTCGTCCTCTAGCGCAGCGCATACGCCGCCGCAACGCCCGCAAACAGGCAGGCGCCCAGCCAGTTGTTGTGACGGAAGACAAAGAAGCATTTCATCCGGTCACGCGTCTGCAGCATCGGGTAGTACCACAGCGCCAGCGCCACCGCTGCGGCAAACCCGATCCAATACGCCACACCCAGCGCCATCACATGGCCGGCCCAGGCCATGATCCCGAAGAAGCCGGCATAGCACAGCATGATCGCCGCCACATCGAAGCGGCCAAACGTGATGGCCGACGTCTTGATGCCGATGAGCAGGTCGTCATCCCGATCGACCATCGCATAGGCGGTGTCGTAGGCGACGGCCCAGAACACGTTGCCGACGAGCATCAGCCACGCCAGCACGGGCACGTGGTCCTGCACCGCTGCGTAGGCCATCGGAATGCCGAAGCCGAACGCAATCCCCAGGTATGCCTGCGGAATCGCAAAGAAGCGCTTGAAGAACGGGTACGTGCCGGCAATCAGCACCGCCGCCACCGACATCCACTTGGTCAGCGCATTGAGCGGCAGGATCAGCGTGAAAGCGGTGATGGACAGCACGGCTGCCAGGGCCAGCGCCTCCCACGGCGCGATGAGGCCGGCGGTGATCGGCCGCTCCTTGGTGCGCTTGACGTGCTTGTCGAAATCCCGGTCGGCCCAGTCGTTCACGGCGCACCCGGCCGAGCGCATCAGGAACGTGCCGACCGTGAAGATCACCACCAGCGAGACCGGTGGATGTCCCTCGGCGGCCATCCACAATGCCCACAGCGTCGGCCACAGCAGGAGCAGCGTGCCGATCGGTTTGTCCATGCGCATGAGGCGCGCGTAGAGCACGGGGCGGCTGGGCTGGGCAGCAGACGATTGCATCAGAATCACCAAGGAAAAATGGCGCCTGCACGAGGCAAGGCGCCATTTTAGTCCCGACGCGCGGTCAGGCCGCCAGATCGAAACGGTCCAGGTTCATCACTTTTACCCAGGCCGCCACGAACTCGCGGAGGAAGCGGTCCTTGCCGTCGGCGCTGCCGTACACCTCGGCCAGCGCACGCAGGATCGAATTCGAACCGAACACCAGGTCCACACGTGTGCCCGTCCACTTCAGCTCGCCGGTCTTGCGGTCGTAGCCTTCGTAGATGTCACCGGCGGGCTTCCATTCGGTGCCCATGTCGAGCAGGTTGACGAAGAAGTCGTTCGTCAGCGCGCCAGGGGTCTTTGTGAAGACACCGTGCTGGCTGCCGTCTGCGTTGATGTTGATGGCGCGCAGACCGCCGATCAGCACGGTCAGCTCGGGCGCCGTCAGCGTCAGCAATTGCGCCTTGTCGAGCAGCAGTACTTCGGCCGGCACCGCGAACTTCGTCTTCTCGTAGTTGCGGAAGCCATCGGCCACCGGTTCCAGCACCGAGAACGACGCGGCATCTGTCTGTTCCTGCGTGGCGTCGACGCGGCCCGGCGTGAACGGCACGGTGAGCGTCGTGCCGGCGGCCTTGGCGGCCAGCTCAATGCCCACGCTGCCAGCCAGCACGATCACATCCGCCAGCGATGCCTTGCCCGAGGCGCGCTGGATCGCTTCCAGCCTGGCCAGCGTCCCGGCCACGGCCTGGTTGACGGCCCAATCGTTCTGCGGCGCCAGGCGAATGCGTGCACCGTTGGCCCCGCCGCGCTTGTCCGAGCCGCGGAACGTCGAGGCCGAAGCCCAGGCCACCGCCACCAGTTCCGAGGCCGACAGGCCGGATTCCGCAATCTTCGCCTTGAGGTCGGCGATATCGGCGTCGGTCGGCTGGTGCACGGCTGCCGGCAGCGGGTCTTGCCAGATCAGGTCTTCGCGCGGCACTTCCGGGCCGAGGTAGCGCGACTTTGGGCCCAGGTCACGGTGCGTGAGCTTGAACCACGCACGCGCAAAGGCTTCGGCAAAGGCCTGCGGGTTGTTCAGGAAGCGGCGGGAGATCTTCTCGTAGGCCGGGTCGAAGCGCAGCGACAGGTCGGTCGTCAGCATCGTGGGCTTGCGCTTGGGCGAGTCCGGCGTCGGGCCGGGGATGACCGCTTCCGCGTCTTTGGCGACCCACTGCAGCGCGCCGGCCGGGCTCCTCTCCTGCACCCATTCGTACTTGAACAGATTCTCGAAGAAGAAGTTGCTCCATTGCGCGGGCGTCTGCGTCCAGGTGACTTCGAGCCCGCTGGTGATGGCGTCCGCGCCCTTGCCGGTGCCATACGTGCTGGCCCAGCCCAGGCCTTGCGCTTCCAGCGGCGCGGCCTCGACATCGGCGCCAACGTGGCTGGCCGGCCCGGCACCGTGCGTCTTGCCGAACGTGTGGCCGCCGGCGATCAACGCCACGGTTTCTTCATCGTCCATCGCCATGCGGGCGAAGGTTTCGCGGATGTCCTTGGCCGCCTCGAGCGGATCGCCAGGGGCGTGCTCGGGGCCTTCCGGGTTCACGTAGATCAGGCCCATCTGCACCGCCGCGAGCGGGTTGGCGAGGTTGCGCTCGCCCGAATAGCGCGTGGCTTCCAGCCACTTGGTCTCGTTGCCCCAGTAGACGTCGTTGTCCGGTTCCCAGGTGTCTTCGCGACCGCCGGCAAAGCCGAACGTGCGCAAGCCCATGGTTTCGAGCGCGACGTTGCCTGTCAGGATCAGCAGATCGGCCCACGAGATGGCCTGACCGTACTTCTGCTTGATCGGCCACAGCAGGCGGCGCGACTTGTCGATGTTGACGTTGTCGGGCCACGAGTTGAGCGGCGCGAAACGCTGCTGGCCGCGTCCTGCGCCACCGCGGCCATCGCCCGTGCGGTAGGTGCCGGCAGCGTGCCACGCCATGCGGATGAACTGCGGGCCGTAGTGACCGAAGTCGGCCGGCCACCAGTCCTGCGAGTCAGTCATCAGTTTGCGCAGGTCGGCCTTGAGGGCGTCATAGTCGAGCGACTTGAACGCCTCGCGGTAATTGAACTGCTTGCCGAGCGGATCGGACTTCTCGGAATGCTGGTTCAGCAGATCAACGCGCAGTTGATTGGGCCACCAGTCCTTGTTGGACGTACCGCCACCGAAGGTGTGGGAAGCAGCGGGGCCATGGCCGGAAAACGGGCATTTAGCTTCAGTCGTCATCATTCTCTCGTTGAGGTCTGGGGAGTGATGTGCCCCACCCCGGCAACCGTGCCGGCCGCCGGAGGGAGCCCAGTTCGCTGCTGTTGAAACGCCCGTCAAAGGCGTGGCGATACGGCCATCAAGGCATTACGCCAGCAGGGAGCGCAGCATCCACGCGGTCTTCTCGTGAATGTCCATGCGTTGGGTGAGCAGGTCTGCCGTCGGTTCGTCGGCGGCCTTGTCGACATCCGGGAACAGGCTACGGGCGGTGCGCGTCACGGCTTCGTGGCCGGCCACCAGCTCGCGCACCATGTCCATTGCCTCGGGCACGCCCTTCGATTCGGGAATCGACGACAGCTTGGCGAACTCCGAATACGAACCCGGCGCCGGATAACCGAGCGCACGAATGCGTTCGGCCACCGGGTCGACGGCATTCCACAGCTCGTTGTACTGCGTCTCGAACATCAGATGCAGCGTGTTGAACATCGGACCGGTGACGTTCCAGTGGAAGTAGTGCGTCTTCAGGTAGAGCGAATACGTATCGGCCAGCAGGCGCGACAGGCCTTCGGCGATCTTCTTGCGGTCCTTGTCGGCAATACCGATGTTGATCTGGGCTGCGGCCACTGCGCCGCCGTTCTTCTTTGCCATCTGAAATCCCCTGGAAAAGTGGTGTGCAAAATCGCGAGTGCCGACCGAAATCAGATCAGCCACGCGAGCGTCCAGCCTTGCTTTCGGTTGCCAGGCCCGCTGCGAGTTCCGAGCATGGCATCGCCCTGTGACGAAACCACGCGCGAACGGCAACCGGACGGTCAGGCCGTCAACTGCACCATGCTGTGCAGGAGGACGATCATAGCGCCCGCCGCCACAATGACCAGGCCAATCTGCTTGCGCACCCACTTGCGTTGCAGGCGGGCAGATTCCGCCAGGCGCGTGCCCCGACCACCGGCCGCGCTTCCCGGCATGCCGGACAGCATCGGCACCTCGGCCTGCGCGGCGCGCACCGTGTGAGCAAACCCCTGCCATTCCGAAACGAACATCCGCACCATTGCCACGATCTTTCCTCCTTGCAGTCCAGCGCCCTTTCGCGAACCTCAGGTCAATGCGATTCACCGTAGACGGCCAGCCACTCCAGCACGGCTGCAACGGCATCTGAGGCAAGGCGGGTGGACATGACTGGCTCCAGCAATCAGCGGCGAGCCGGCTGGCTCACCATGGAAAGCAGTCTACCTTCGTGCTATTGATTCGTGAATTTGATTGTTTTTATCTATGAATTAGACGTGCGCTATGGCCGTCATGCAAAAAGGACGGCCCTCTGACGTCTTCAGTGGAGAAGCGGCGCGGGCGGCAAGTGCTTGACGCCCGGCAGGTCACATTGGGAGACCGCCTTGGCCACCGCCTCGATGGCGGCGATGCGGGTGAAGCTCTTGCGCCAGGCCAGCACGACGCGGCGGTCGGGCACCGGCTCCTGGAACGGCACATACGTCAGCAGGTCATTGCTGGCCGGCTGCATGCTGGGGACCGAGGTGCGCGGCAGCACGGTGATGCCGACGCCGCTGGCCACCATGTGGCGAATCGTCTCCAGCGACGAGCCCTCGAACGTTTTCTGGATGCCGTCGGCGTTCTGCGAAAAGCGCGACAGCTCGGGGCACACGCCCAGCACGTGATCGCGGAAGCAATGTCCGTTGCCGAGCAGCAGCATCGTCTGCTGCTTGAGCGCTTCCGGGTCCACAGCTTCCACCTTGGCGAGTTCATGGCCGCGCGGTACCGCCACGACGAACGGTTCGTCGTACAGCGGCATGGTCATGAGGCCCGTCTCGGGAAACGGCTCGGCCATGATGGCGCAGTCGATTTCGCCCTGCTTGAGCAACTCCACCAACCGCACCGTGAAGTTCTCCTGCAGCATCAGCGGCATTTGCGGCACGGTGTCGATCATCTGCTTGACCAGCGCCGGCAGCAGGTACGGCCCGATCGTATAGATCACACCGAGGCGCAGCGGCCCCGCAAGCGGGTCCATGCCCTGCTTGGCGATCTCGCGGATCGCCATGGTCTGCTCGAGCACGCGCTGCGCCTGCGTGACGATCTGCTCGCCGACGGGCGTGACGCTGACTTCCGACGCCCCGCGCTCGAAGATTTGCACGGCCAGTTCGTCTTCGAGCTTCTTGATGGCGACCGACAGCGTCGGCTGCGAGACGAAGCAGGCCTCGGCCGCGCGCCCGAAGTGGCGTTCGCGCGCAACGGCAACGATGTACTTGAGTTCGGTGAGCGTCATGGCAATCAATCGGCTTTTGGATGTCGATAGATTTTACCTTGTGACGGGGGATGTTGCTGGGTCCGCGCCGAATGCCTTTTACCGCACTCGCGGTCGATGGAGGCGCGGCCCCGTGCGACACGCCGGTCCGACTGCATCGCCGAAACGACAGGGGTGCAGCTTGCATCGCTGTTGCACGGATTCCTGCATGAGTGCGGCAAGGCGCGACAGCCGCCGGATCCGCGCCGACATGATGGACTGGGCGTGCGACGCCGCTACACGCGCAGGTAATGTTCGCGCTCGCCCAGCCAGCGCTTGAGGTGCGCATCCACCGCTTCCGGAAAGCGCGCGAGCATGGCCTGCGCCGCTTCCTGCGCAAATTCGACCAGCCAGGCATCGTGGTTCAGATCGGCAAAGCGCAGCATGGCCTCGCCCGATTGCCGTGCACCGAGGAATTCGCCCGGGCCGCGGATCTCCAGGTCGCGCCGGGCGATCTCGAAGCCGTCGGTGGTCTCGCGCATGGTCTGCAGGCGCTGCTTGGCCGTGGGCGACAGCGGCGCCTGGTACAGCAGCACGCACACGGATTCCGCCGTGCCGCGCCCCACGCGCCCGCGCAACTGGTGCAACTGGGCAAGGCCGAAACGCTCGGCGTGTTCGATCACCATCAGCGAGGCATTGGGCACGTCCACGCCGACTTCGATGACGGTGGTGGCCACGAGCACGTGCAGCTCGCCGCTGGCAAACGCGCTCATCACGGCCGCCTTGTCGGCAGACGGCAGGCGCCCGTGCACCAGGCCGACCTTCAACCCCTGGAGGCTTTGCGAAAGGGTCTCGAAGGTTTCCACCGCGGTCTGCAGCTGCAGCGCTTCGCTCTCTTCGATGAGCGGGCAGACCCAGTAGACCTGCCGCCCCTCGCGCGCGGCGGCGTAGATGCGCTCGATCACCTCGTCGCGGCGGGCGTCGTTCACCAGGCGCGTGACCACGGGCGTGCGGCCGGGCGGCAGTTCGTCGATGGCCGAGACGTCGAGATCCGCGTAATACGTCATTGCCAGCGTGCGCGGAATTGGCGTCGCCGACATCATGAGCTGGTGCGGCACCGGGGCGTTGGCGGCTGGCGCTTCGGTGCCGCTGGTCTTGCCGCTGGATTTGCCGCGCAAGGCGAGACGCTGCGTCACACCGAAGCGGTGCTGTTCGTCCACCACCGCCAGCCCCAGGCGTGCGAACGTGACGGCGTCCTGGATGAGCGCATGCGTGCCGATCACGAGTTGCGCCGTGCCTGCGGCCACCCGGGCGGCGGCTTCGTCCTTCTGTTTGCGCCTGAGGCTGCCGGCCAGCCAGACGATGTCCACGCCGAGCGGCTCCAGCCATGCAGTGAGCTTGCGGTAGTGCTGCTCGGCCAGCAGTTCGGTCGGCGCCATCAACGCGGCCTGCCAGCCCGCATCGATGGCCTGGCATGCAGCCAGCGCGGCGATGACGGTCTTGCCGCTCCCCACGTCGCCCTGCAGCAGCCGCTGCATCGGATACGGGTGCGCGAGGTCGGCGCCGATCTCTTCCCACACGCGCGCCTGGGCGCCCGTCAGGTTGAACGGCAGTGCCTGCATGAAGCGCGCGAGCAAGCCATTGCTGCCGGTGGCGCGCAGCACGGGCGCGGTGCGCATGCGACGCGCGGCCTGCGCCCGCTTGAGCGAGAGCTGCTGCGACAGCAGTTCGTCAAACTTGATGCGCAGCCACGCCGGATGCGTGCGTTCGACCAGGCTGTGCTCGTCCACGTCGGGCGTGGGCTGGTGCAGCAACCGCACCGCCTCGGCGGGCGGCATCAGTTTCAACGGCGCGAGCGGCCCGGTGAGGAGGCTGTTCGGCAGCGTTTCGGGCAGCGGCGTACGCGTGAGCGTGTTCAGGATCGCCTTGCGCAGATACGCCTGCGGCACCCCGGCCACCGTCGAATACACCGGCGTCAGCCGGTCGGGCAGCGGCTCGTCCTCGGCCACGGCGCGCACGGTGGGGTGGACCATCTCCGCGCCGAAGAAGCCGCCGCGCACCTCGCCGCGCACGCGCAGCCGCACGCCTTCGGCCATCTGCTTGACCTGGCTGCCGTAGAAATTGAGAAAGCGCAGCACGAGTTCGCCGGAATCGTCGGCGATATGCACGACGAGCTGCCGGCGCGGCCGGAACGCCACTTCGTTGCGCGTGACCGTGCCTTCGACCTGCGCGGCCCAGCCGGTGTTGGCGCGCGCGATGGCCTCGGCGATGGTCAGAAGCGTGGTTTCGTCCTCATAGCGCATCGGCAGATGCAGGACGAGATCGACGTCGCGGTGCAGGCCCAGCTTGGCGAGCTTGTCCGCCGGGCGGGCGGCCTTGGGCGCCTTGTCGGCCGCCGCCCCGCGCTTTGGCTGGGGCGCCGGCGCGGTATCAGCGTCGGGCATCAGAGCGGCATCAGGGGCGGAGCGGGCGCGAGGCGGCACAGGACGTTTACAATGGCGAACTTTGCGGTGTCGCCCGATTGTACCGGCGCCCGCCACCCTCACCTGGTGCAATCCACGTCTGCGCCACTTCTCATGCTGACGCTGTCCGATTTCGATTTCGATCTGCCGCCCGAGCTGATCGCGCAAACCGCCCTGCCCGACCGCACCGCGAGCCGCCTGCTGGCCCTTCGCCGTGAGGCCGACGGCGTGCATTTTGACGATCGCCAGTTCTCCGACCTGGTCGACTACGTACGCCCCGGCGACCTGCTGGTCTTCAACGACACGCGCGTCATCAAGGCGCGCTTCTTCGGCCAGAAAGCCAGCGGCGGCAAGGTCGAAGTGCTGGTGGAGCGGCTGCTGGACGAGCACACCGTGCTCGCGCAGATCCGCTCGAGCAAGTCCCCCGTGGAAGGCACCACGCTGCGCCTGGCCGATGCCTTCGATGTGACGGTGGGCCCGCGCGCCGAGCCGTTCTTCACGCTGCGCTTTCCGCAGCCGGCGCTGGACCTGATCGAGCAGCACGGCCGCCTGCCGCTGCCGCCGTACATCGAGCACGACCCCGACAGCTTTGACGAAACGCGCTACCAGACTGTGTATGCGCGCAATCCCGGCGCCGTCGCGGCGCCCACGGCGGGCCTGCATTTCGACGATGCGCTGTTCGCCAGGCTCGATGCGATGGGCGTCAAGCGCGGCTTCCTCACTCTGCACGTGGGCGCGGGCACGTTCCAGCCGGTGCGTGTGGAGAACATCGCCGAGCACCGCATGCACAGCGAGTGGTACGCCATCTCGCCGGAACTGGCGGACACCATTCGCGCCACGCGGGCCGCGGGCGGGCGCGTGATCGCGGTCGGCACGACCTCCATGCGCGCACTGGAATCGGCGGCGCTGCCCGACGGGACGCTGCAGGCCGGCAGCGGCGACACCGATATCTTCATCACGCCGGGTTATCGCTTCCGGGTGGTCGATGCGCTGGTGACCAACTTCCACCTGCCCAAATCGACGCTGCTGATGCTGGTGTCGGCGTTTGCGGGCATGCAGGCCATCCGCGACGCTTACCGGCATGCCATTGCCCAGCGCTATCGCTTCTTCAGCTACGGCGACGCCATGCTGCTCACGCGCGCCCCATCCGAACCCGGCGACACCGGATCCCCCTGACCATGCTCAAGTACGAACTCCTCACCACCGATGGCCTCGCCCGGCGCGGCCGCATGACCCTGAACCACGGTGTGGTGGAAACGCCCATCTTCATGCCGGTGGGCACCTATGGCGCAGTCAAGGCGATGTCGCCGGCGGAGCTCGAGGACATCGGCGCGCAGATCATCCTGGGCAACACCTTCCACCTGTGGCTGCGTCCGGGCCTCGACGTGATGGATGCACACAAGGGCCTGCACGGCTTCAATGGCTGGGACAAGCCCATCCTGACCGATTCCGGCGGTTTCCAGGTGTTTTCGCTGGGCGATCTGCGCAAGATCACCGAAGAAGGCGTGACGTTCGCCTCGCCCATCAATGGCGACCGGCTGTTCCTGTCGCCGGAAATCTCCATGCAGATCCAGCGCCGGCTGAACTCCGACATCGTCATGCAGTTCGACGAATGCACGCCGTACAAGATCGGCGATCGTCCGGCCACCGAGGCGGAAGCCGCGGCCTCGATGCGCATGAGCCTGCGCTGGGCGCAGCGCTCGCGCAATGAATTCGAGCGCGAAGGCAATCCGAACGCGCTGTTCGGCATCGTGCAGGGCGGCATGTTCGAGCACCTGCGCGATGAATCGCTGGCCGGCCTGCAGGCGATCGACGCCGACGCCGGCGGCCAGGGCTTCGGCGGCTACGCCATCGGCGGTCTGTCCGTCGGCGAGCCCAAGGAAGACATGATGCGCGTGCTGCAGCACGTGGCGCCGCGTCTGCCGGCCAACAAGCCGCATTACCTGATGGGCGTGGGTACGCCGGAAGATCTGGTGGCGGGCGTCGCCGCGGGCGTCGACATGTTCGACTGCGTGATGCCGACCCGCAACGCGCGCAACGGCTGGCTCTTCACCCGCTTTGGCGACATCAAGATCAAGAACGCGGTACACCGCAACGATCCGCGCCCGCTGGACGAGACTTGCGGCTGCTACACCTGCAGCAATTTCTCGCGCGCCTACCTGCACCACCTGCAGCGCGTCGGCGAGATCCTGGGTGCCCGCCTGAACACCATCCACAATCTCTATTACTACCTGGAATTGATGGCCGAAATGCGCGCTGCCATTGAATCGCACGGCTTTGCTGCTTTCCAGGCGCGCTTCGCCGCAGACCGCGCGCGCGGAGCCCTGTAAGCCGCCGATCCGGGGCGCCGGGCGCGCCCATTTGCCGCAGCACCGCGATGGTAGAATGTCCGGTCCGATTTTTGACCGATTGACGAACCATTACGGAGTTTTGACGTGTTCCTCATTTCCGACGCTTACGCGCAAACCGCACCGGCGGCTGGTGGTGCAGCAGGTGGCCTGATGAGCTTCCTGCCCATCATCCTGATGTTCGTGGTGCTGTGGTTCATCATGATCCGCCCGCAAATGAAGCGCCAGAAAGAAACCAAGGCGATGCTCGAAGCCCTGGCCAAGGGCGACGAAGTCGTCACCGCCGGCGGCATCCTCGGCAAGGTGACGAAGGTGGCCGAGCAGTTCGTCACCGTCGAAATCGCTGCCAACACCGAAATCACCGTCCAGAAGAGCGCCGTGACGGCCGTGCTGCCCAAGGGCACGCTCAAGGCGCTGTAATCCGATCCGGCTTGACCGGCGCCGTGCCGCATGCGCGGCAGCGGCGCCAGGACTCCAGGCAGCGCCTCGGGCACTGACCACCATCCAAGATGAATCGCTATCCGCTCTGGAAATACCTTGTGATCCTGGTGGCGCTTGCCATCGGGTTCCTCTATACGCTGCCGAACTTCTTCGGCGAGGCGCCTGCCGTGCAGGTGTCTTCCGGCAAGGCGACCGTCAAGGTCGACCTGAACACGCAGAAGCAGGTGGAGAGCCTGCTGGCCGCGGCCAACATACAGCCCAACGGCGTGTTCTTCGACACCAACGGCGCCTCCAGCAGCGTGCGCGTGCGTTTTGCCGACACCGACACGCAGCTCAAGGCCAAGGACGCGCTCGCCCGCGGCCTGAACACCGATCCGAATGATCCGACCTACATCGTCGCGCTGAACCTGCTGTCGGGCTCGCCGCGCTGGCTGACCGCCATCCACGCGCTGCCGATGTACCTTGGCCTGGACCTGCGTGGCGGCGTGCACTTCCTGCTGCAGGTCGACATGAAGGGCGCGCTGACCAAGAAGCTCGACTCGCTGGCGGGCGACATCCGCACGCAACTGCGCGACAAGGGCATCCGCCACAACGGCATCGACCGCAACGGCTCGGCCCTGACCATCAAGTTCGGCAGCGCCGACGATGCCGAGCGCGCCCGCGGCATGCTGGCCGACTCCATGCGCGAGCTCGCTTTCAACGTCGACAAGACGGCCGATGGCGCCACGCTCACCGGCACCTTCACCGCTGCGGCGATGAAGGAAGTGCAGGACAACGCCATCAAGCAGAACATCGTCACGCTGCACAACCGCGTGAACGAACTCGGCGTGGCCGAACCGGTGATCCAGCAGCAGGGACCGGACCGCATCGTCGTCCAGCTGCCCGGCGTGCAGGACACCGCCAAGGCCAAGGACATCATCGGCCGTACCGCCACCCTCGAAGCGCGCCTGGCCGACCCGAATGCGCCGCTGCTGCCGCGCGCCGACGACCCGGTACCGCTCGGCGACGAGCTCTTCACGCAGGGCCGCGGTGCGCCGGTGCTGCTGCAGAAGCAGGTGATCTTCACGGGCGACCGCATCACCAGCGCCTCCGCCGGCTTCGACCAGAACCACAATCCGTCGGTCGACATCACACTCGATGGCCAGGGGGGCCGCGTGCTGCGCGACGTGTCGCGCGAGAACATCGGCAAGCGCATGGGCATCGTGCTCTTCGAGAAGGGCAAGGGCGAAGTGCTGACGGTGGCGACCATCCAATCGGAACTGGGCTCGCGCTTCCAGATCACGGGCATGGGTTCGACGGAGGCGTCGGCTGACCTCGCGCTGCTGCTGCGCGCCGGCTCGCTCGCCGCGCCGATGGAGATCATCGAAGAACGCACGATCGGCCCTTCGCTCGGTGCCGACAACATCCGCAAGGGTTTTGACTCCGCAGCGTACGGCTTTGCCGCCGTCTCGCTGTTCATGATCGTGTACTACATGCTGTTCGGCGCCTTCTCGGTGGTGGCGCTGGGCGTGAACGTGTTGCTGCTGATCGCCATCCTGTCGATGCTGCAGGCCACGCTGACCCTGCCGGGCATTGCGGCCATCGCGCTGGCACTCGGCATGGCCATCGACGCCAACGTGCTGATCAACGAGCGCATCCGTGAAGAACTGCGCAACGGCGCCTCGGCGCAGATGGCGATCGCCGCCGGCTTCGAGCGCGCCTGGGCGACCATCCTCGATTCGAACGTGACCACGCTGATCGCCGGCCTGGCGCTGCTGGCGTTCGGTTCGGGCCCGGTGCGCGGCTTTGCGGTGGTGCACTGCCTGGGCATCCTGACCTCGATGTTCTCGGCGGTGTTCTTCAACCGCGCCCTGGTCAATCTCTGGTATGGCCGCCGCAAGAAGCTGCAGGGCCTGGCGATCGGCCAGGTATGGAAGCCCGGCAACAGCCAGTCGCCGGCGCAGCAGTAAGGCACATCCACCACTGAATCTTGCATAACCGGCACCGGCCCAGCACACCAGGGCCGGTTGCCACAAAGGGCAGACCATGGAGTTTTTCCGCATCCGCCGCGACATTCCGTTCATGAAGCACGCGTTGATTCTCAACGCCGTGTCGTTCCTGACGTTTATCGCCGCTGTCTTCTTCCTGTTCCACAAGGGGCTGCACCTGTCGGTGGAGTTCACGGGTGGCACGGTGATGGAAGTCGCCTACACCCAGGCCGCCGATCTGCCGAAGATCCGCGCCGACGTTGAAAAGCTGGGCTACGCCGATGCGCAGGTGCAGAACTTCGGCACCTCGCGCGACGTGATGATCCGCCTGCCGCTCAAGAACGGCCCCGACGGCAAGCCCATCGCCTCGGCCGTGCAAAGCCAGCAGGTGATGGCGGCCCTGAATGCCGCCAGCCCCGACGCCAAGCTGCAGCGCGTCGAGTTCGTCGGCCCGCAGGTGGGCAAGGAGCTCGCCACGGACGGCCTGCTGGCGCTGCTGTTCGTGGTGGTCGGCATCGTGATCTACCTGTCGGTGCGCTTCGAGTGGAAGTTCGCCGTGGCGGGCGTGATCGCCAACCTGCACGACATCGTCATCATCCTGGGCTTCTTCGCGTTCTTCCAGTGGGAGTTCTCCCTGTCGGTGCTGGCGGCCGTGCTGGCGGTGCTCGGCTATTCGGTGAACGAATCCGTGGTGATCTTCGACCGGATCCGCGAGGCATTCCGCAAGTACCGGAAGATGAACACGCACGAGATCATCGATCACGCCATCACCAGCACGATCTCGCGCACGATCATCACGCACGGTTCGACGGAAATGATGGTGCTGTCGATGCTGGTGTTCGGCGGCCCGACGCTGCACTACTTCGCCCTCGCGCTGACCATCGGCATTTTGTTCGGCATCTATTCGTCGGTGTTCGTGGCGGCGGCGCTGTGCATGTGGCTCGGCGTCAAGCGCGAAGACCTTGTCAAGGGCGAGAAAAAGGCCGGCGGCCCGAAGGATGACCCGAACTTCGGCGCACAGGTCTGACCCCTCCCCGGCGGCCCCGCAGGCAACAAAAAGCCCCGCAATCGCGGGGCTTTTTCTTGGGCGTCGCGCGCTTACTGCTGGGCGACGTTCGTGTCCTGCTTGATGCCCTCGACCTGGATCTTCAGCTTGGTTTCCATGTTGAAACCGTAGGCCTTGCCGTAGTCGAGGCCGAACTCGTCCCGCTTGAACGTCACTTCGGCGTCGGCGCCGCACACTTCGCGCTTGAGCATCGGGTGCTGCATGCACTTGAACGAATCGATTTCCATCTTGACCGGCTTGGTCACGCCGCGCAGCGTGAGCTGACCCTCGGCTTCGGTCGGCACGTCGCCCTTGAACTTGGTGAATTCGCCCTTGAACGTGGCGGTCGGGTACTTGGCCACGTCGAACAGGTCGGGGCTCTTGGCGTGCTCGTTCATCTTGGCGTGACCGAAGTCGATGCTGTCGGTCTGCACGGTCACGTCGATGGTGCCCTTCTTGGCCTGGCGGTCCAGGGTCACGGTGCCGCTGGACTTTTCGAACTTGCCGCGCCACTTCGACAGCCCGCCCATGTGGTCGGCTTCGAAGCTCGGGTAGGTGTGGCTCGGGTCCAGCTGATACGTGGCCGGTGCAGCAAAGGCGGCGCTGGCTGCAACAGCCGACAGTGCGGCAACGAGGGTACGCAATTTCATGAGAACTCCTGCGGAGAAAAGCGGCGATTGAGCCGAAAAAACGTCGGGTGGATAACCTGATCCAGCAAGTTACTTCTTGGCGATGACGACGCGGAACTTGATCGTCACGTCGTCCGCGACGACGGACGTATCCTTCCATTCACCATCGCCGACCTTGAACGCGTTGCGCTTGATGGGCAGCGCACCTTCAAAGACCTGGTTGGCGCCTTCCTGCCTGAAGGTGACGGGCGCGGTCACATCCTGCGTGACACCCTTGATGGTCAGCTTGCCGACCACATCCACCTTGCCGCCCGCGCCCGGCTTGAACGCCGACGAGACGAAGGTGGCTTTCGGATACTTGGCGGCGTCAAACCAATCCTTCTTCTTCAGTTCGTCGTTGTAGGCCTTGTCGCCCACGTCGACGCTGTTGATATCGATGTCGACCTTGGCCGTGGAAGCGGCCACGTTGGCAGGGTTGTAGTTGACGGTGGCGTCGAACTTGCCGAACTTGATGTCCATCGGCACACCGAGCTGCTTGCCGGTGGCCGTGACGCTGCTCTTGGCGGCGTCCACCTGGGCAACGGCCGATACCGACACGGCAGCAATCGAGAGCGCGCCGGCGGCAACCAGGGCAATCGCGCGGGGGCGCACAAAGCGTTTCATCATCAGACTCCTTCGGTCAGGCCGGATCGTGCCGGCAATCTTGGTCAAGACGGAGAACAACGGGCGCCGGCGTGCACCGGCATCTGAAAACCAGAACAGCGGATCGAGAGCGGCCGACTCAGCGCAAGAACGGCACCATGCGGCGCAGCGTGCCGTCACGATCGACCACGTGATGCTTGAGCGCGGCCAGAATGTGCAGCACGACGATGGCGGCCATCGTCCAGTTCAGCCATTCATGCGCTGCGCCGAACACGACCTTGAGCGCATCGCTCTTCTCGAACGGCATCGGCAGTTCCCACAGGCCAAGGTAGACAACCTTGACACCGGCCGCCACGCTGAACAGATAGCCGGTCAGCGGCACGGCCAGGATCAGCAGATACAGCACCAGGTGCGCGCCCTCGGCCGCCTTGTGCTGCCACTTCGGCATACCGGCCACGGGTGCCGGCGCACGGTGCGTGAGGCGCCAAAGCACCCGCAGGACGGCAAAGATCAGCACGGTGATGCCGATCCACTTATGGTACGAGTACAGCTTGAGCTTGGTCGGCGTGAATCCGGGGATATCGGTCATGTACAGACCAAGCCCGAAGGCCGCGAATATCAGCAGCGCGACGATCCAATGCAGCGCGATCGCGGGAGCGCCATAGGCGCCGTCGTCGGCGGCACGCACGGCGAGATTCGGTTGAGCAGCTTGTGACATCGGTTCCCTCGGTTGGAAAGACGCTCGGCGGGTTTGCCTTACGGGCTCAGACATCGGCGCCAGACGATGGTGCATTATTTGCGCGATCGGACGGCCGCAGACGGCCTGCAGTTCACCAACAAGTTCAAATTTTTTGATGTTCGGAAGACCCGCGCGCTAGCCCCGCCCGGCGAATTCTACCCGCGCTCCATAGCAAAACAGCCTCCTCCGTATCGCTACGGAGGAGGCTGTCTTTGTATCAGCCCAACAAATTTTCGGAATGATCAGACGCTGCCGATCCGGCGCGCCAGTTCCGCGGCCTTGCCGATGTAGCTGCCGGGCGTCATGTCAAGCAGCAGCTGGCGGGCGTCTTCGGGAATCGCCAGCGTGGCGATGAATTCACGCAGCGCCTCGCGCGAGATACCCTTGCCCCGCGTCAGTTCCTTCAACTGCTCGTACGGGTTGGCGATGCCGTAGCGGCGCATCACGGTCTGCACCGGCTCGGCCAGGACTTCCCAGCAGTTGTCCAGGTCTTCGGCCAGGCGGGCCGGGTTGGTTTCCAGCTTGCCCAGGCCGCGCAGGCACGCGTCGTACGCGAGCAGGCTGTAGCCGAACGCCACGCCGATGTTGCGCAGCACGGTCGAATCGGTCAGGTCACGCTGCCAGCGCGACACCGGCAGCTTTTCCGACAGGTGGCGCAGCACCGCGTTGGCCAGACCGACGTTGCCTTCCGAGTTTTCGAAGTCGATCGGGTTGACCTTGTGCGGCATGGTCGACGAGCCGATCTCGCCGGCCTTCGTCTTCTGCTTGAAGTAGCCCTGCGAGATGTAGCCCCAGACGTCACGGTCGAGGTCGAGGATGATCGTGTTGGCGCGCGCCACGGCGTCGAACAGTTCGGCCATGTAGTCGTGCGGCTCGATCTGGATCGTGTACGGGTTGAACGTCAGGCCCAGGCGCTGCTCGATCACGTTCTTCGAGAAGGCTTCCCAGTCCAGCGACGGGTAGGCCGACAGGTGCGCGTTGTAGTTGCCGACCGCGCCGTTCATCTTGCCGAGCAGCTCCACGGCCTCGATGCGGCGGATGGCACGGTCCAGGCGCGCGGCCACGTTGGCCATTTCCTTGCCCAGCGTGGTGGGGCTGGCCGGCTGGCCGTGCGTGCGCGAGAGCATCGGCACATCGGCGTTGGCGTGAGCCAGTTCCACCAGGCGCGCCTGGACGCGGCGCAGCGCCGGCACGATCACCGTGTCGCGCGCGCCTTTGAGCATCATGCCGTGCGAGGTATTGTTGATGTCTTCCGATGTGCAGGCAAAGTGGATGAATTCGCTCGCGGCTTCGAGTTCCGGGTTGCCCTTCACGCGCTCCTTCATCCAGTATTCGACGGCCTTCACGTCATGGTTGGTGACGGCTTCGATCTCTTTGATGCGGGCGGCGTCTGCCTCGGCAAAGTTCTCGACCAAGGCCAGCAGCGCGCGCTCGGCGTCGGCCGAAAAACGTGGGATTTCCGCCAGGCCCGCCTGCGACAGGGCGATCAGCCAGTGCACCTCCACCTTCACGCGATTGCGCATGAAAGCGGCTTCCGACAGCCACTCACGCAGCGGATCGGCCTTGGCGGCGTAGCGGCCATCGATGGGAGACAGGGCGGTCAGAGCAGAAAGCGACGACATGGCAGGCGGGGAAAAATGTGAAGGGAATCTCAATCCGGACAACCCGGGCGCCCCATCGAGCGTTGAGTCGGGAGCGCCCGGACGGCGCAAGAGCGAACCCGCGATTTTACCATCCGGCACCCCGGCTTTACGGTCGATCCGACGCCTGACAAGGCGCCCTTTGGTTGAAGCGCTTCGCACGGCACTCGGGAAAGCCCGCAGCTATACTTCCGCCTCCAACATGACATGCCTATGAAACTGATCGGATCGCACGCCAGCCCGTACACCCGCAAGGTGCGCGTGGTCCTGGCAGAAAAGAAAATCGACTACCAGTTCGTGCTGGAAGACGTGTGGAGCGCCAACACGCAGATCCACCAGTTCAACCCGCTCGGCAAGGTGCCCTGCCTGGTGATGGACGACGGTGGCGCCCTGTTCGACTCGCGCGTGATCGCCGAATATGCCGACACGCTGTCGCCCGTGGCGCGGCTGATTCCGCCGTCGGGCCGCGAGCGCGTGGAAGTACGCTGCTGGGAAGCGCTCGCCGACGGGCTGCTCGACGCAGCGCTCATGCTCCGCATCGAACACACGCAGCGCACGCCCGAGCAGCGCAGCGAAACCTGGCTCGCACGCCAGAACCACAAGATCGACGATGCGCTGAAGGCCATGTCGCAGGGCCTGGCCGACAAGACGTGGTGCAACGGCAACCACCTGACGCTGGCCGACATTGCCGTGGGCTGCGCGCTCGGCTACCTCGATTTCCGCCAGCCACAGATCGACTGGCGCGAACGGCACGCCAATCTCGCCGCGTTCTACGCGCGCATGGAAAAACGGCCGAGCTTCATCGAAACCCAGCCGCAGTAAATCGCCGCCCTACACGGCCACCGGATCAAACCGGTCGGCCTGGGCCATCGGCCAGTAACGCTCGTATAGCTGATAACGGTAGCGCCCGGCCAGCAGATCGCCGGGCTCGAGGTATTTGAGCAGCGCCGAGAGCAACTGCACCTCGTTGCCCGACACGCGCCGTACGATGTGGTGCGCACGGAAATCCGCCGGATGCTGCAGCCCCGCTGCCTGCGTCAGCTCCAGCAGTGCATGCAGCGTGTGCCGGTGATATTGATGCACGCGCTCGGCCTTGTCCGGCACCACCAGCGCTTTCTGGCGAGACGGATCCTGCGTGGCCACGCCGGTCGGGCAGCGGTCGGTGTGACATTTCTGCGCCTGGATGCAGCCCAGCGCAAACATGAAGCCGCGCGCCGCGTTGCACCAGTCGGCGCCCATCGCCAGCGTGCGCGCCACGTCGAACGCGGTGACGATCTTGCCCGACGCGCCAATCCTGATCTTGTCACGCAGGTTGGTGCCGACCAGCGTGTTGTGCACCAGCAGCAGCCCTTCCTGCAGCGGTGTGCCGACGTGGTCGGTAAATTCAAGCGGTGCGGCGCCCGTGCCGCCCTCGGCGCCATCCACGACGATGAAGTCCGGCAGGATGCCCGACTCCAGCATCGCCTTGACGATGCCGAAGAACTCCCACGGGTGCCCGATGCACAGCTTGAAGCCGGTGGGCTTGCCGCCGGACAGCGTGCGCAGCCGGTCGACGAATTGCAGCAAACCGAGCGGCGTGGAGAACTCGGAATGCGAAGCCGGCGAGATGCAGTCCTGCCCGATCGGGATGCCGCGCGTGGCGGCAATTTCCGGCGTCACCTTGGCCGCGGGCAGCACGCCGCCGTGGCCCGGCTTGGCACCCTGCGACAGCTTCACCTCGATCATCTTCACCTGCGGGCTGCGCGCCTGCTCGGCGAAGCGCTCGGGGTCGAAGCGGCCGTTGGCGTCGCGGCAGCCGAAATAGCCGGAAGCGACTTCCCAGATCAGGTCGCCGCCTTCTTCGCGGTGGTACGGCGAGATCGAACCCTCGCCCGTGTCATGGATGAAGTTGCCGAGCTTCGCGCCGCGGTTCAGCGCCCGGATGGCGTTGCCCGAGAGCGCCCCGAAGCTCATCGCCGAGATGTTGAACACCGACATCGAATACGGCTGGGCGCGCCCCTCGCCCACCATCACGCGAAAATCGGACGACGCGATGCGCGTAGGCGCGAGCGAGTGGCCGATCCACTCGTGCCCCGGCACCTTCACGTCGACCTCGGTCCCGAACGGGCGGCTGTCGACTTCGCCCTTGGCGCGCTGGTAGACAATGCTGCGCTGGGCCCGCGAGAACGGTTTCTCGTCGGTATCGTCCTCAACGAAGTACTGACGGATTTCGGGGCGGATGAACTCGAACAGGAAACGCAGGTGACCCCACAGCGGGTAGTTGCGCAGCACCGAATGGCGCGTCTGCGTGAGGTCGTGCAGGCCCAGAAGCACGAAGACCCCGGGGATCACCGCGCAGGCCCAGTGCAGGCGCCCCGCCACCGCAAACCCCGCGGTGACGACAAACAACAGCACAACACCCGCGAAGGCCCAGTAACGGCGTGGCAGCATGGCAAACCCTGTGTGGAAGCAAACGTGGGCGCCAGCTTAAACGAGCGCGGCGATGGCCGCAGCCGTCACAACGCCATGTTGCGGAAACCGATCAGGCGACCGCCTTTTCGATGGTGGCCGGCTCGGCCGCGGAAATGATGCCGCCGCCCAGGCACACCTCGCCGTCGTACAGCACGGCGGACTGACCGGGTGTCACGGCCCACTGGGCCTCGGGGAAGCTCAACGTGAGCGCACCCCCGGCAGCACGAACCACGGCGCAGGGCGCGTCGGCCTGGCGATAGCGCGTCTTGGCGGCCAGCAGCGTGCCTTGCGCCGGCGCGTGGCCGGCCACCCAGCTCAGATCGTCAGCGTGCACGGTATGCGCCAGCAGCCACGGGTGGTCGTGACCTTGCACCACATACAACGTGTTGGCCGCCATGTCCTTGCGGGCCACGTACCAGGCATCGCCGTTGCCGTCGCGGCTGCCGCCGATGCCGATGCCCTTGCGCTGCCCCAGCGTGTAGAACGCCAGGCCGATGTGCTCGCCGATGGTCTTGCCGTCCGGCGTCTTGATCGGGCCGGGCTTGGTCGGCAGGTAGCGATTCAGGAAATCGCGAAACGGCCGCTCGCCGATAAAGCAGATGCCGGTGGAATCCTTCTTCTTGGCATTGGGCAGGCCGATCTCCGCAGCAATCTCCCGCACTTTCGTCTTCGGAATCTCCCCCAGCGGAAACAGCGTGCGCGACAGTTGCGCCTGGTTCAGGCGATGCAGGAAATAGCTCTGGTCTTTCGTGTGGTCGAACGCCTTGAGCAACTCGAAGCGGCCGTCGACTTCGCGCACGCGGGCGTAGTGGCCGGTGGCAATGGTGTCGGCGCCGAGCGCCATCGCGTGGTCGAGGAAGGCCTTGAACTTGATCTCGGCGTTGCACAGCACATCGGGGTTCGGCGTGCGGCCGGCCGAGTATTCGCGCAGGAAATCGGCGAACACGCGGTCCTTGTACTCGGCGGCAAAGTTGACGGCCTCGACGTCCACGCCGATCAGGTCGGCCACCGACACCACGTCGATCCAGTCCTGCCGGGTCGAGCAGTATTCGCTGTCGTCATCGTCTTCCCAGTTCTTCATGAACAGGCCGACGACGTCATAGCCCTGCTGCTTGAGCAGCCACGCCGTGACGGAGGAATCGACGCCGCCGGACATCCCGACGACCACGCGCTTCTTGGTCATCGCACCACCTCCAGGCCGTAGGTGCTCGGATGCGTGTGGATGATGTCGAGCGGATAGCGCTTGCCGGCCACGTAGTCCTCCACGCAGGCGAGCAGCAGCGGGCTGCGGTGGCGCTCGCGGGTGGCGCGGATTTCATCGGCCGTCATCCATACCGTGCGGACGATGCCGTCATCGAGCTTGCGACGCGGGTCGAAGGGGCCGAGTTCGCCCGTGAACGCCATCCGCACATAGGTGACCGGATCGCCCTGCGGCGGCTGGAACTGCGCCATGTAGCAGCCCAGGAAGGCCGTCGGCACAAAGCTGTGCGCGGTTTCTTCCAGCGCCTCGCGTGCGACGGCGTCGACCAGGCTTTCGTCGGGGTCCAGGTGGCCGGCAGGCTGGTTCAGGCGCAAACCGGCGTCGGTGTGCTCTTCCACCAGCAGAAAGCGCCCGTCCTGTTCGATGACGGCGGCAACGGTGACGCTGGGCTTCCAGCGGACGGCTTGGTTCATGGCAAAAAAGGCAACAAAAACAAGGCGTTATTGTAGCCGTCCGCGGCCACCCCTGCTGGGGATGGCGGCGGCGTCACAAATAGCGCATCCACCGGTAACGCCCTGTGCGGCGCAGCCCTGCAAACCAGCGAGTCGGCCAATACAGCAGCGCGAGCGTCGGCAGCCATGCCGCCCACAGCTGCCAGACGGAATCGAAGCCGAAACGCGAGCCGTGGTTGGCGCCGAACAGGTGGAACGCCGCCAGATAGGCGACGTGCAGCAGATAGAGATGCAGCAGATAGAAGAACATGGGCGCAGCGCCCAGCGTCTGCAGCACGTGCGCTGCGCGTACGGGCAGGCGGTCGAGCCATGCCAGCGCACACAGGCCCAAGCCGAGCGTCAGCAGCAGGAAATCCAGCGACGGTGGGTACTTGGTGAGATTGAGGAACGACACGGCGGTGCCCAGCGCATCAGGGTAACCGGCCCACGGTTGCGGCTCGCCATAGTCGTTGAACGCGCGCAGCATCGTAAACCCGACCAGGCTCGCCACGCCCAGCCGCCAACACAACGCCCGCCGCGCCTCCGGTGAGCGCCGCGCATACGCCGGCGCAAACGCATAACCGAGGCCGATCACACCGACCCACGCGAGCGCCGGATACGACGTGCGCAGCCGCAGCGCATCGCCCAGCACAATCCAGTCGCGCTGATGCAGCACCGCCCACAGCGCATGCCACGTGGAACCCGGCGCCAGATGCGTCTGCGTGAGCAGGTTGTGCCCCGCCACGATCACCAGCGAGACCGCCAGCAACCCGCCGCGCGGCAGCCAGATCAGCACCGCCAGCGCGATCATCGACAAGCCGATCGTCCAGATGACTTGCAGATAGACCGTCGTGGGCGGCAAGGCAAACGTCCAGGCAAAGTTCACGACGGTCAACTCCAGGACCACGAGGAACAGCCCACGCTGGACCAGATGCGCCGACACACCGAGCCGATCCGCGCCGGGCTTCTGCGCGGACAGCCACGCCGACATGCCCGCCAGAAACACGAATACCGGCGCGCACGGGTGACTGGCAAAGCGTGTCAGCGCCAGCGCCGGCGAAGTGACCGCCAGATCGACGGGGTCTGCCACCTGCGCGTGCAGGAAGAAGAACTCACGCAGATGGTCGACCACCATCAGTGTCATCACGAGGCCGCGCAGCGCATCCACTGCGGCAAGCCGCGAAGAACCGGCTCCCATCGTCAGAACTTGTAGGTCGCGGCCAGCGTGATCTGCCGCTCCGCGCCTGGGGCCACCCACAGCTCGTTGTACGAACTGGCGTAGTAGCGCTTGTCGAACAGGTTATCGACCGTGAGCGAAAAACGCAGTGCGCGCGTCGGCTGCACATAGCCATGCAGGCGCACGGTGGTATAGGCGGGAAGCTTGAAGCCGTTGTTGACGCTGTTGCCGGCGCGCTCACCTACGTAGACCACGCCACCACCCGCGCCGGCCCTGCCCAACGCGCCCGCGCCAAACTCATACAGGCCGAGTACGCTGGCGCTATGACGCGGAATGTTCGACAGCGGCGCGCCTCGCGGCAGCACCGTATCGGCGGTGACATGGGCGTCGGTATAGGCATACGTGGCCAGCATCTTGACGTTCTTCGTCAGCTGCCCCGACACATCGAGCTCGACGCCGCGGCTGCGCACCGAACCGGCCGTGCGCTGGAACGTCGCATCGCGCGGATCGCCCGTCAGTACGTTCGTCTTGTCGATCGAGTACAGCGCCAGCGTGCCGCCGAGCCGGCCGTCGGGGGTTTCCAACTTGGCGCCCACTTCGTAGCCGCGCCCACGCTCCGGCGCGAACGCGTTGCCCTGCGCGCCCGCGCCCGTGTTGGGCCGGAACGAACGCGACGTATTGGCGTACAGCGACAGCGTGGGCAGGGGCTGATACACGATGCCGATGCGCGGGCTGTAGGCCGTCTGCTGCTGCGCGACACGCGTGCCTGTCAGGCGATTGTCGGCGTGCTGCAGGAAGCGGTCCATGCGCACGCCGGCCAGCAGCTTCCATTGCGCGGACAGGGCAATCTGGTCCTGCACGAACGCGCCGAAACCGCGCTGGAACTCGCGCGTGCTGATGCTCGGCCGCATGCTCGGGCGCGGCTGGCCGTAGACGGGGTCGAAAATATCGATGGCATACGGCGCGGCGGCGCTCGGGTTGACACGGTACAGCACCGGGTCGTAGCGGAAGTTGTAGAAATCGGCGCCGGCCACCAGCGTATGTCGGATCGCGCCGGTATGCACATCGCCCTGCACGTCGATACGGCCGGCGAGGTCGTTCGCGTGATAGTCGCGCTCGCGGGCCTGGCGCCACAGGGTGCGGCCGTCCGCCTGCAGGCTCGCCGCATCCGACGACTTCCCGAACAGTTGCGACGCTCGATACTGCAGCCCGCCATTGAGCTTCCAGCCATGGTTCAGCTGGTGCTCGACCGTCAGATGATGGCTTTGCGTGCGCACGGTCGTATCGCCGTCGCCCGGCTCACCGAGAAAGCGCGACGGCGGCAGCGCACCGAGCTGCTGGTTGATGGCGACGATGCCGCGATCGAACGGCGTCTTCAGCTGCGCGGCCTCAAACGCATACGTCACGACAGTGTCGTCCGTTGCCATCCACGTGAACGACGGGGCGACGACGTATCGCCGGCTGGACGAAAAATCGCGGAAGCCCTGGCTGCTCTCTGCCGCCACGCCAAGGCGATAGGCCACGCGCTCGGACAGCGGGCCGGTCATCTCTGTCGCGAGCCGGTATCGGTCCGGATTGCCCACGGCCAGCGTCACCTCGCGCGACGGTCTGAACTGCGGCGTGCGCGTGACGATGTTGACGATGCCGCCGGGGTCGCTGCGCCCATACAGCGCCGCCGACGGCCCCTTGAGCACATCGATGCGCGCAACGTTGACGGCGTCCACCGGCACGCTGTTGGCGCGATTGCCTGAAAACCCGTTGACGAGATAGTCCGCGCCCGTGTTGAGGTCGCCCGCAAAGCCGCGGATGGCGAAGTTGTCGGCCATGCCGCCCAGGTTGTTCTGCCGGCTGATCCCGCTGACCCAGTCAAGCGCCGTGTCCAGACGTGTTGCGCCAAAGTCATCGAGCGCGCCGCGCGTGACGACGCCCACCGACTGCGGCACATCCTTGAGCGGCGTGTCGGTCAGCGTAGCGGAGCTCGCCCGCCGCGCGCGCAAACGTTCGTCGCCCGCGGAGCCCCGCACGATCGATTCGTCCAGCGCAAACGTTGGGACCGTCTCGGCGGCGGCCATGCTTGATGCGCTGCACAAAACCGCCCCGGTTAGGCTCCACCTTGCGTGCAACGGGATAAGACATCGTCTACGCTGCATGGCAATACTGAACGCGTCGAAAACGGCCACGCTATCCTAATTGCAATTGAGTTGCAACAAAGAGCGGGGTCGGCGCGACAATCCAGCGCGTGCCGCTAAGCGAATGCTCATGATCGAGCAGGTCTTCAGGGCCGGTCCGCCTGCCAAAAAGTTCGGGTAAGCTCCACATCGTTCAACAAAAAACCGATCTGCGCGCCGTTCCGCATCGCGCGCACCACGACGAGGAGAACACGATGCACATCGGCATCCCGCAGGAGACGCGGGCGGACGAGACGCGCGTTGCCGCGACCCCGGAGACGGTGAAGAAGTACGTCGCGCAAGGCCACCAAGTCACGGTGCAATCGGGCGCCGGCGTCGCTGCCGCCCAGCCTGACGAAGCCTATGTGGCGGCCGGCGCCCGGATCGGCACCGCCGCCGAAGCGCTCGGTGCGCAGATCGTGCTGAAGGTGCGCTCGCCTGAACCGGCGGAGCTGGCGCAGATGCAGCCGGGCGCGGTGCTGGTCGGCATGCTCAATCCGTTCGACGACGACAACACGGCGCGCCTGGCTGCGGCCAATGTCACCGCATTCGCGCTGGAAGCGGCGCCCCGCACCACGCGCGCGCAGAGCATGGACGTGCTCTCGTCGCAGGCCAACATCGCCGGCTACAAGGCCGTGATGGTGGCGGCCAATCATTACCAGCGCTTCATGCCGATGCTGATGACGGCCGCCGGCACGGTGAAGGCCGCGCGCGTGCTCATCCTCGGCGCGGGCGTGGCGGGGCTGCAGGCGATTGCCACCGCCAAGCGCCTGGGCGCCGTGATCGAAGCGTCCGACGTGCGCCCCGCCGTGAAGGAACAGATCGAATCGCTGGGCGCGAAATTCCTCGACGTCCCGTTCCTCACCGACGAAGAACGCGAGATCGCCCAGGGCGTCGGCGGCTATGCCCGCCCGATGCCGCCCGACTGGATGCGCCGCCAGGCCGAACTCGTGCACGAGCGCGCCAAGCAGGCCGACATCGTCATCACGACCGCGCTGATCCCGGGCCGCCGCGCGCCGACGCTGCTGTCCGAAGCAACCGTCCAGGCGATGAAGCCGGGCTCGGTGGTGGTCGACCTGGCCGCCGCGCAAGGCGGCAACTGCCCGCTGACCGAAGCCGACCGCGTGGTCGTCAAGCACGGCGTCACGCTGGTGGGCTACACCAACCTCGCGTCGATGGTGGCGGCCGACGCCTCCGCCCTCTACGCCCGAAACGTGCTCGATTTCCTCAAGCTGATCATCGACAAGGATGGCGGCCTGGTCATCAACCGCGAAGACGACATCGTGGCCGCCTGCCTGCTCTGCCAGGGCGGCCAGGTAGTGCGCGCGCCCGCCGCCACGAGCGCCGCCACATAACAACGGAGACGGCGGCCCGGCTGGTGTCATGACGCCGGCCTGGCCGCCAGTGGCGATTTCATCTTTTGTTTCAAGGAAAGCTTCATGCAACGCAACATGCTTCGCGCCAAGCTGCACCGCGCGACGGTCACCCAGGCCGATCTGGACTACGAAGGCTCGTGTGGCATCGACGAGGATCTCCTCGACGCCGCCGACATGCGGGAGTACGAGAAGATCGAGCTGTACAACGTCAACAACGGCGAGCGCTTCTCCACCTACATCATCAAGGGCAAGCGCGGCTCCGGGGAAATCTCGCTCAACGGCGCCGCTGCACGCCGCGCCCACGTGGGCGACCTGCTGATCATCTGCACCTATGCGCCGATGAACGAAGAGGAAGTCGCCAGCCACAAGCCCAAGGTCGTGCTGCTGGGCGAGGGCAACAAGATCAAGGAAATCAAGGCAATCTGAGCACCGGCGGCGGCGCCCCTCGCGTGCCGCCGACCGCCCCGAATCGCACAAGCAAGAGGGTAAGAGGAGAAGCAAGATGGAGCTGGTCAATCACACGGTGATCAACCTGATCATCTTCGTGCTGGCGATCTACGTCGGCTACCACGTGGTCTGGACGGTCACCCCGGCGCTGCATACGCCGCTGATGGCCGTGACCAACGCCATCTCGGCCATCATCATCGTCGGCGCCATGCTGGCAGCGGGCCTCACGCAGACGGGCCTGGGGCGCACGATGGGCGTGGTGGCGGTGGCGCTGGCGGCGGTGAATGTGTTCGGCGGCTTCCTCGTCACGCAGCGCATGCTTGAGATGTTCAAGAAGAAGGAGCCGAAGGCCAAATCCGGGCAAGACGAGGGGGTCAAGCCATGAGCATGAACCTCGTCACCCTGCTGTATCTTGTCGCGTCGGTGTGTTTCATCCAGGCGCTCAAGGGCTTGTCGCACCCGACCACGGCGCGGCGCGGCAACGCGTTCGGCATGACCGGCATGGCCATCGCCGCCGTCACGACCGTCGCGCTCATCTACAAGCTCAAGACGGAGATGTTTGCCGGCACCGAGAGCGGCACGTCTACCGGCTTCGTCCTGATTCTTGCCGGCCTGGTGGCGGGCGGCGGCATCGGCGCGTACGTGGCGCGCACGGTCGAGATGACCAAGATGCCCGAGCTGGTGGCCGCCATGCATTCGCTGATCGGCCTGGCCGCGGTGTGCATTGCCGTGGCCGCCGTGGCGGAGCCGTCGGCCTTTGGCATCACGATGGCCGGCGACAACGTATTGCCGCTGGGCAACCGCGTGGAACTGTTCATCGGCACGTTCGTCGGCGCCATCACGTTCTCCGGCTCCGTCATCGCGTTCGGCAAGCTGTCGGGCAAATACAAGTTCCGCCTGTTCCAGGGCGCGCCAGTGCAGTTTGCGGGCCAGCACACGCTGAACCTGCTGCTGGCGGTGGCGATGCTGGGCTTCGGCATCCTGTTCTTCCTGAGCCAGAGCTGGCTGCCGTTCATCATCATGACGGGGATCGCGTTCGTGCTCGGCGTGCTGATCATCATCCCGATCGGCGGGGCCGACATGCCGGTGGTGGTGTCGATGCTGAATTCGTATTCGGGCTGGGCGGCGGCGGGCATCGGCTTCTCGCTCAACAACCCGATGCTGATCATCGCGGGCTCGCTGGTAGGCTCGTCAGGTGCCATCCTGTCGTACATCATGTGCAAGGCGATGAACCGGTCGTTCTTCAACGTGATCCTCGGCGGCTTCGGGTCGGAGGCTTCCGCCGGTGCGGCGGCGGCCGGCGGGCAGCAACGGCCGGTCAAGTCCGGCTCGCCCGACGATGCCGCCTTCCTGCTGGGGAACGCGGAAACGGTCATCATCGTTCCGGGCTACGGGCTGGCTGTGGCGCGCGCCCAGCATGCCCTGAAGGAGCTGACCGAAAAGCTGTCGGAGAAGGGTGTGACGGTCAAGTACGCCATCCACCCCGTCGCCGGCCGCATGCCGGGGCACATGAACGTGCTGCTCGCCGAGGCCGAAGTGCCGTACGACCAGGTCTTCGAAATGGAAGACATCAACGGCGAGTTCGGCCAGGCCGATGTGGTGCTGGTGCTCGGCGCCAACGACGTGGTCAACCCCGCCGCCAAGAACGACCCGAAGTCGCCGATTGCCGGCATGCCGATCCTGGAGGCCTACAAGGCCAAGACCATCATCGTGAACAAGCGCTCGATGAACGCCGGCTACGCGGGGCTCGACAACGAACTCTTCTATATGGACAAGACGATGATGGTGTTCGGCGACGCCAAAAAGGTCGTCGAAGACATGGTGAAGGCGGTCGAATAGGCGCCCCCCCGGGGGGGCCACGAACGCCGGCCCGCCGCCTCCCCTCCGCGCCGCGCTTGCCCCCGACTGCCGCAGGCAGTAACGTAGTGCAAGCGGGCAGCGCGGGCCACACCGGCCGCGCGCTGCCGCTGCCCTTCCTTCCGAACCCGCCCGACGTATGCAACAGGACAGCGCCCTGCCGGTCTATTTCCACCCCACCCTCACGGTGGTGGTCGACGACAGCCAATCGTTCGTGGAAAGCCTTGGGTTCCAGATGGACCCTTCACGTGCCCTGTTGGCCTTCAATGACCCGGAAGAGGCGCTGGCGTGGCTGCGCCAGTGGCATTCACTGCGCATGCCGGGCTTCCTGCCGGTGCGCGTGACGCACGATGACCTCACCTTCTCGACGGAGCGCCGGACCATCCAGCTCGACGTTGACCGCATCTACCGCCAGATCCACGAGGTCAACCGCTTCCTGCAGCCTTCCGTCATCGTTGTCGACTACTCCATGCCGCGCATGAACGGGCTGGAGTTCTGCGCCGAGCTGAAGGACCTGCCGTGCATGACGATCCTGCTTACCGGCATGGCCGACGAGAACATCGCCGTGCAGGGCTTCAACGACGGCCTGATCGACCGCTACATCAAGAAAGACAACCCGGCGATGGCCGAGCGGCTGAATGCGGAGATCGAAGCGCTGCAGATGCGCTACTTCAGCAACCTCTCGAGCACGCTGCGCGACCTGCTCTCGCGCCACTCGTTCAGTTTCCTGTCGGACCCGGCGGTCACCAGGCTGGTGCGTGACCTGTCCGCGCGCTACCGCTTCATCGAGTTCTACCTGTATCCACATCCCGCTGGCGTGCTGCTGCTCACTGCGGATGGGCGCGCCACGCTCATGGTCATCGAAACCAACGCGAGCATGCTCACGCATCTGGAAAACGCCGAGGCCTACAACGCGCCCGAAGCCCTCATCAAGGGGCTGCACGACAAGAAGCTCGTCCCCTTCTTCTGGCCCGGCGATGGCATGTACACGCCTGCCTGTGTGGATTGGGAGCAATACTGCCTGCCCGCCGAGGTATGCCAGGGGCGCGAACCGTACTACTACGCACTGTTCGACATGCCCAGCCACCTGCTCCCGGCTCAGGTGTACAGCTACACCCAGTTCCTGGCCAACTACAAGCAGAACCCCGACGCACTGACCGGCCGCAAATCGCGCTGAGACAGTGGCGGCAACCTGCGCAGCGGCGCCGGTCTTTACATTGTGTGGCCCACATCGGGCAAGTACAATCGATCGCATCATCGGCAGCCGCGACGTCAGAGCGTGGCCCGGCTGAATCACCCTGATGCATGCGTGGCAATGCTGCGGCATCATGGCGAGCGAGGGCGCCGGCCTGCAATCCGGTACGGCGCCCCGGAAGGTTTACTGTGCGGGATTCTCTTGAGAGACGATTTGGGATGCAGCAGCGGACCGCGCGTTCAACCAGCGCGCGTTGCGGATGTCAGGAAGTGCATCGTTCCAGTCTGTTCACGGTTGCACGATTCCCGCTGCCACGCTGTTGACCGGCGAGCAGCAGAGTGCCACGGCGGTAAGGCGTTCGCATCCGCGCTTGTTCCCTGATCTTTCTCGAAGCGGGCTGGGGCCAGCGGACGGCCTCGGCGCGCTTTCACGACCGATGCGGCGGCATGCCCGGCGTTCTGGCGCCGAGGGTTGCCGTTTCCGGGACTGCCGTTGGGCCCCGGATGCGCGTTTGTTGGAGTGAGCGTCCCGCCTGGCGCAGACGTTTTCCCCTGAAGTCTCCGGCAAATTCGCACCGTGTACTCACCCAACCAAATCGATCCGGCGGTCAGCTTCCGCAACTCCCAGGGTCAGCAGGTCCGCGGCACCATCATCACGCTGCAGCGGCGTGCGCTGGTGATGGAGATCTACAACCCGTACTCGATCGTGCAGGTGAGCGAGGTCTTGTCCGATCTTGCGATCAAGATCGGCACGCGCCAGGTCTACCTGGGCAAGGCCGTCGTGATCAGCCTCGTCAACACGGGCCTGACCGCGGTTGTCTCGCTCACGCTGATCGACGAGTGGCGCGAACTGTCGGAGGTGGCCGATACGCCTGCGTCGGTGGGCGAAGAAGCGCGAACGTTCGTGCGGGAATGGCAGGAACGCTTCCGCATCCGGCGCGAATACCAGATCGTCATCAACGAGATGCGGGCCTTCCTGGCCGAAGTCTCGCGGTGGGTGGAGCAGGTCGATTTGTCGAAATCCCTGCCGCGCGAAGACGGCAAGCTGCGCCCCGACGTCTTCATGGAGCTCGCCGAGCCGGTGATGCTGCGCGTCAAGCACTACCTCGACATTCTCGAAGCCGAGGCCGCGGAAGTCGAGGCCAGCCTCGCGCCCTCCCACCGCGCCTTTGCGCAGACGGCCCTGCATCCGCTGCTGCTGCGCTCGCCGTTCGTGCACCGGACGTTCACGAAACCGCTCGGCTATGCCGGCGACTACGAGATGGTGAACCAGATCCTGGGCGACCCGCAGGAGGGGCCGAGCACCTATTTCCAGATCGTCAACGTGACGTTCCTGAAGGCGCAAGTCGCCCAGGCACACCGCAACCGCATCGACATCCTCGTCGATTTCCTGAAGCAGCTTGCCGTCCGCGCCAAGGCCGAGGGGCGCCCCTATCGTGTCATGAACCTCGGCTGCGGCCCCGCGGTGGAAATCCAGCGCTTCCTGCGCGAATTCGAAGAACCGCACCTGCTCGAATTCGAGCTCATCGACTTCAGCCAGGAGACCCTGGACTATGCCAAGGACCGCTTGACCGAAGCCGCAAGGCAAGGGGGCACCACGCTGTCCGCGCAGTTCGTTCACCAGTCGGTGCATGAGCTGATCAAGCGCCCGGCGCGCAAGGCAGAGGAAGTGCGCGACTGCGATGCCGTCTATTGCGCGGGGTTGTTCGACTACATCTCCGACAAGGTGTGCAACCGCCTGCTGACCTACTTCACCACACGCACGCGCCCCGGCGGCCGCATGCTGGCGACCAACGTGCATTCGAGCAACCCGGAACGGCTCTTCACGATGGAGCACCTGCTCGAGTGGTACCTGATCTATCGGAACGAAGAACAGCTCGCGTCCACCTTCCCGGATGAGGCCTGCCGGGATATCCGGACGTACGTTGATGCGACCGGCGTCAACGTGTTCTGCGAGGCGACGGTGAGCTAGATGGCCGAAAGCGTACGAGATTCCCTGAAGCACGCCTTCAACCGCTCGGAGCGGGAAGGCTTCCGCCTGTCGTTCAGCCGGACGACGGCGCTGGTGGGTATCGTCCTGGTACTGATGGGAAGCGGCCTGGACTACAACACGTATCCGGGCGAGCTCAAGCGGTTCTTCCTGGCGCGCGCCTTCACGTCGCTGCTGATCTTCGTCGTCTATCTGATTCTGCCCACGCGGTGGGGCAGGCAGCGACTGTCTTACCTGACGCTGCTCTGGCTCTGCTTCCCGCAGGTCATGATCGCGTGGATGATTTCCGTCACGCAGGGCGCGCAGTCCATCTATGCGACGGGCCTGCACCTGGCCGTCTTCGCGGCCGGCAGCGTGCTGCCGTTCAACACGCGGCAGACCATCGGCTTCGGGGTGATCACCTACACGCTGTATCTGCTGGCATGCCTGATTCACGACCCTGCCAGCATTGCCGGCAGTACGTTCTTCGTCAATTCGCAGTTCCTGATCTTCACCTCCACGCTGGGCGTGTTCTGCACGTACTTCAACGAGAACAGCCGCTTCGAGCTGTTCAAGCTGAAGGAGGAAGTGGCCAACAAGAACATCCAGCTCGAAACCACGAACCGCAGCCTCGTCGAGATCAAGGGCCAGCTCCTGCAGCAGGAAAAGATGGCCGCCATCGGCACGTTGTCGGCGGGGCTGCTGCACGAGATCAACAACCCGGTCAATTTCTGCCTGATGGCGATCGCGGTGGCGCAGGAAGACCCGACGGCCAAGGCCAGCCCCATGCTGCTCGAGTGCCTGGCCGACGCAAAGGAAGGCATGCAGCGGGTGCAGCACATCGTGTCGGACCTGAAGACCTTCGCGTACCGCAGTCCCGAAAAGGGCGAGGCCGACGCGCCCTTCCTGGTGGAAAAGGCCATCGATTCGGCCGTCCGCCTGACGAGCCACGAATTGCGCGGCGTCACCGTCGAGCGCAAGCTGCCGCCCGACACGCTCGTGCGCGGTGACGAGGCGGCCATCATCGGCGTGCTGATCAATCTGCTCTCGAATGCGGCGCTGGCCATGCAGAAGGTCCAGCGCGAGCAGCCGCGCATTGAGATTGCCGCGGAGTGGATCGGCGATCGCCTGCACGTGGTCGTCACCGACAACGGCCCCGGCATCTCCGAGAAAAACCTCACGCGCGTGTTCGAGCCGTTCTTCACCACGCGTGAAGTCGGCAAGGGCCTGGGGCTGGGCCTGTCGATCAGCTACAGCGTGATCCAGCGCCACGGCGGCACGCTCGCCGTCACGAGCAAGGAAGGCGAATGGGCGCGCTTCACGTTCGACCTGCCGCGCGCGGACTAGGCCGCACCATGGACGCCACGCCCGATACCGTCACCATCCTCTACGTCGACGACGAGGAGCAAGCCTGCAAGTGGTTTGCTCGCGCCATCGGCACGGGCTACGACGTGCTCACGGCCAACAGCGTCGACGAGGCGAAGGCCGTGCTGCGCGACGCGCACGAGCGTATCAGCGTCGTCCTGACCGATTTCCGCATGCCCGGCGGCGACGGCACGGAGCTGCTGCGCTTCATCGATGCCGAATATGGCGATATCGCCACCATCCTGGTCACCGCGTATGCCGACAAGGATCTGCTTATCCAGGCCGTCAACACCGGGCGCGTGTTCAAGATCCTGGAGAAGCCGTATCAGCCAGACGATGTGCGGCGTTCGTTGCAGGAAGCCCTCGTCCTGCGGCAGGACCGCCTGTTGCGTACCCAGCGCCTGATGGCCATCGACGAGACTCTCGCCTTCCTCGCGCACGAGCTGAATACGCCGCTGGCTGCCATCTCGAATTTCGCGCGCGGCATCCGCATGCGCATCGATCAGGCCGAGCGCCCTCCCGAGGCGCTGTCCGAAATCGGCCGCGCCGCCGACCGCGTGCAGGACAACGCGCGCTACTGCCTCTCGGTGATCGCCTCGTTCCTGAACTCCGTGCGCAACACGTACGGCAAGCCGGGGGCCGGCACCACACCGAGCAGCGCGAGCGAGCTGATCCGATCGCTGCTCGATACGTACCCCTTCACGAACGCGCAGCGCGAATGGGTGTCCTACCGCGTGGACGAGGATTTCCCGGTCGTCACCCTGCCCAACTGCGTGATGCTGGTGCTGTCTTCACTGACCAGCAATGCGCTGCAGGCGCTGCAGCACAGCCCGCAGCCACGGCTCGAGATCGTCGCGGGCCAGGCGCCCGACGCGGGCGGGGGGCGGCACATGATCCGCATCGAGGACAACGGCCCCGGCATCGCCCCCGACGTCCTCGCCCGGCTCACCATAGACCCCGTGACGACGCGCGCCGAAGAGGGCGGCAACGGCATGGGCATGATTTTTTGTACGCGGATCATGCAATCGTTCGGAGGAGCGATTGCGATCGATTCCGCACCCAGCGCAGGCACGCGCGTGACCTTGACGTTCCCATGACAACACCATTCACAACACGAGCCGCGCCGCACCGGCTCCGCGCATTGACTGCACTTGCTATGAGGAGTGATGGATGACCAATCCCGGGGGCAATGAGCCCAAGATCCTGTACGTGGACGACGAGACATTGGCGCTGACTTACTTCGGCCGTGCCATCGGTTCACTGGCGCCGGTCGTCACCGCCACCTCGGTCGAAGAGGGCAAGCGCATGCTCGACCAGCACGCCGCCACGCTGGGCGTGCTCGTATCCGACCAGCGCATGCCGGGCGAGCTCGGCAACGAACTGCTGCGCTACGCGCGCGAGCGCTATCCACACCTGGTGCGCATCCTGACCACCGCCTACTCGGAAATCGAGGACACGGTGGAGGCTGTCAACCAGGGGCAGATCCACCGCTACATCAAGAAGCCGTGGGACATCACCGCGCTGCGCGTGGAGCTCAAGCAGGCGCTCGAGTTTTCCGACCTGCGCCGCGAGCGCGACGCCCTGCTGCGCGAGAAGATGACCGTGCGCCAGAGCCAGACGCTCACGCACCGCATCGGCGCGCTGCAGACGCTGTACATCGCGGTGTCGGGGCTGTCGTCGTTCAGTGCCGTCAACGATTACCTGCGCGCTGCGGCCGCCGTCGGGCTGCATTCGGTGGCGCAGCCGGACTGGGCAATGAAGGACTACACAGAACTCGTCGGCGAGGAAAGCGTGCGCACCGGCCAGTTCAGCCACGCGGTCCGACAGGCCTACCAGGCGCTGTCGTCGCGCTTCGAGAGCAAGCCGGCCGCACAGGCTCTGGAGGTGCTTGCCGATGTGCTCAACGGCCAGGTGTCGCCGGCCGGCGCGGATGCAGCGACGATCGTCGAGCCGCCCACGCTGACGGAATTCCTGGAAGCGGCATCCACGCACAAGGTATCGGAAGCGCATGCCCAATGGCTGGCATTCCTGCTGTGGCTGGACGGCAAAGGCTGGTCGGTCAAGGCCGAGCGGGACGGGGCGGCCGTCAAGCTGCGCCTGCTCGACAGCCAGACGCCGCTCACACCGGATCAACTCGCGGGCTGGATGGAACACTTCCAGGAGCAGCAGGCGGCGTGAGCCGTTCCCCCGCCACGCCGCAACGCAGCGCCGAGGCCTTACGCCTCGGCGTTATCGTTTGAGGCATCGCCCTTTGCGGAGCGCTCCGGGCGATCGCGCATACCGCCCTTGACCATCTCGAAACGGAACAGGCGGCATTCGATGTTGCCGTTGTAGAGCGGCGTGCGCTGCGATTCCTTGAGCCGCATGCGGCGCGGCATCGACAGGTCCCCGGTAAAGACGAACGCCTTCCAGCCGGCAAACTCGCGCTTGAGCGTGCCTGCAAAGGCCTGGGCGAACTCGTTGGCGGCGGCTTCTTCTTGCGGATCGACGGGCGGCGGCGGCTCCGGCTGGCGACGGAATTCATCGCGCGGAGCGCCCATGGCGCGGCTGGCACGCTCGAAGACGGTGCCGCCTTCATCGCCCTCGCCTTCCGGCCGGCGGCGGCGCGAACCCTGCGCACCACGCACGGCGATGCGCTCGCCGTACGGCGGGTTCATCAGCAGCACGCCGGGCGCATCAAACGGCGGCCGGCCGAAACGCGCATCGACCTGCTTGAGCATCGGCTCGCCGGGCAAGCCGGCACGCTGCCAGTTGGCGGCGGCGTAGGCGAGCATGTCGGTGGAAATATCGGCGCCGGCAACCAAGGGCGGCGCGCGGCGCATGGCGGCCGCGGCGGCATCGGCGGCCGCTTCGCGCAGGCGCTTGAAGCATTTGGCGTCATGGTCCTGGAACCACTCGCATGCAAAGGCGCGCTGGCCGCCCGGTGCGATGCCGAGCGCGCGCTGCGCCGCTTCCACGAGGAACGTGCCGCTGCCGCACATCGGGTCGTAGAACGGCACGCCTTGCGCGCCCGTCCAGCCGGTCAGGCGCAGGATGCCCGCCGCGAGATTTTCCTTCAGCGGCGCCTCGCCTTTCTCCTGGCGCCACCCGCGCTTGAAGAGCGGCTCGCCGGTCGTGTCGAGGTACAGCGTGCAATCCGTCTCGGTGAGGTACGCATGGATGCGCACGTCCGGCGAGACGGTGTCGACGCTGGGCCGCGCGCCGGTGCGCTGGCGGAAGCGGTCGCAGATGCCGTCCTTCACGCGCAGGCCGACAAACTTCAGGCTCTGCAGCGGCGATTTGTGCGCGGTCACGTCGACGCGGATCATCTCGTCGGGCGTGAAGTGGTCTTCCCAGCGCTGCGCGGCGGCCAGCGCGTAGATGTCGTCTTCCGAGCGGTACCCGCGCGCGGCCAGGCGCATCAGCACCCGGCTGGCGATGCGGCTGTGCAGGTTGACGGCATACGCCGCGCCCGGCGTGCCGAAGAAATGCACGCCGCCTGGCACGGTGCGCCCGACCTCGAACGCCGCCAGCTCATCCACCTCGGGGCGGATGGCGATTTCGGCCAGTTCATCGGCCAGCGCCTGTTCAAGACCACGGGGGCACGGTGCAAAGTAAGCAATCGGCATCGGAAAACCAACCATCAGAACGGCTTGACCACGACGAGGATCGTGATCGCCAACAACAACAGCACCGGCAGTTCATTGAACCAGCGGTAGAACGTGTGCGAGCGCTTGTTGGCGCCGGCTTCAAACTTGCGCAGCAGCACTCCGCAGCCATGGTGATAGCCGATCGTCACGAGCACCAGCGCCAGCTTTGCGTGCATCCAGCCATTGGGCGGATACATGCCGATGCGGTAGCCGAGGAACAGCCACAGGCCGAGCAGGATCGCCACGATCGCCAGCATGGTCGTGAAGCGGAACAGCTTGCGCGCCATGATCAACAGGCGCGTGATCGCCACGCGCTCGGTTTCCATGGCGAGGTTGACGAAGATGCGCGGCAGGTAGAAGAGTCCTGCAAACCACGACGCGATAAAGACGATGTGAAAGGCTTTGACCCAGAGCATGTCGTTCTCGTTGAAGCAATGCGCGCCGCTCGTGGCGGCGCGCTGGTGGTGAGCCGGATCAGGTGCGGATCTCGCCGTGCCCGAACACGACGTACTTGAGCGAGGTCAGCCCCTCCAGCCCGACCGGCCCGCGTGCGTGGAGCTTGTCGTTGGAGATGCCGATCTCCGCCCCCAGCCCATACTCGAAACCGTCGGCAAAGCGCGTGGAGGCATTGATCATCACGCTGGCCGAATCGACCTCGCGCAGGAAGCGCATGCCGGTCGAGTAGTTCTCGGTGATGATCGAATCGGTGTGCGCCGAGCCGTAGGTGTTGATGTGCTCGATGGCGGCATCCAGGCCGTCGACCGTGCGGATCGAGAGGATCGGGGCCAGGTACTCGGTATGCCAGTCGGCTTCGACGGCATCCTTGAGGTTGCCGAAGCCCGCGGCTTCCAGGGTGGCGCGCGTCTGCGCACACACGCGCAGCTCCACCCCCTTCTCCTGGTAGATCTTCACCAGTGGCGGCAGTGCACGCGCGGCAATGTCGCGCGAGACGAGCAGCGTTTCCATCGTGTTGCACGGCGCGTAGCGCTGGGTCTTGGCGTTGTCGCACACGCGCACGGCCTTCTCGATGTCGGCATCGGCGTCGATGTAGACGTGGCAGATGCCGTCCAGGTGCTTGATCATCGGCACGCGCGCCTCTTCCATCAGGCGTGCGATCAGGCTCTTGCCACCGCGCGGCACGATCACGTCGACGTATTCCGTCATGGTGATGAGCTTGCCGACGGCGGCCCGGTCCGTGGTGGCCACTACCTGCACGGCGTTGGCGGGCAGGCCCGCGTCGGCCAATCCTTCCTCGATGAGCGCGGCCAGCGCGCCGTTCGACTCGATGGCTTCCGAGCCGCCACGCAGGATGGTCGCATTGCCTGACTTGATGCACAGCGCAGCGGCATCGACGGTCACGTTCGGGCGCGACTCATAGATGATGCCGATCACGCCGAGCGGCACACGCATCTGGCCGACCTGGATGCCGGTCGGGCGGAACTTCATGTTGCTGATCTCGCCGATGGGGTCGGGTAGCGCGGCGATCTGCTCCAGGCCCGCTGCCATGGTGTCGATGGCGCGATCGGTGAGCGTGAGCCGATCGACAAAGGCAGCATCCTGCCCGTTGGCGCGCGCACGCTCGACGTCGCGGGCGTTGACCTCCTTGAGCTTGGCGGCATCGCGGCGGATGGCGGCGGCGATATGCAGCAGCGCGCGATTCTTCTGCGCGGTGCCGGCACGTGCCATGCCGCGCGAGGCGACACGCGCCTGCCGGCCGACGAGGGCCATGTATTCGTTCACGTCGAGCTGCTTCATGATGGTCGCGGCCGGCGCATGCACCGGCGATTCAGATTCAAGTGAGAAGGGAAGGCGCCGGCTACACGGCGACCGGGAGGCTGCCGGGGCGCGCAACGCGCATTGCCAGCTGCAGCAGGCCATCCCATGGCTCGGCCGGCAGCGACGGTTCGCGCAGGCCCTTGACCTGCCGGTCGAGCCTGGCGGCCATGGCCAGCGCATCTTCCAGTTCCCGCTGCGACAGGCGCTGCGCCGCCTGCGGCACCAGCCGCTCACGCGGGCCCCAGACCCGCAGCTCGCGCAGCATCGAGGCCACCGGCTTGCCCAGGGCGGCGCCCGAGGCGATTTTTGATAATACGCGAATTTCCTCGGTCAACGTCCACAGCACCAGCACCGTGGCCTCACCCTCGCCGCGCAGGCCTTCGAGCATGCGCACCAGGCGCGGCACGTCGCCGGCCAGCATCGCCTCGGACAGCTTGAACACGTCATAGCGCGCCACGTTGAGCACCGCATCGTGCACATCGTCGAACGTCAGCACGCCCGGCGGGTGCAGCAGGCCCAACTTCTGGATTTCCTGATAGGCGGCCAGCAGGTTGCCCTCCACGCGATCGGCAATAAATTGCAGGGCACGTCGACCCGGCTCGCCGGGTTCCACGCGCTGCTGCTGGCGGGCAAGACGTTCGCCGATCCAGCCGGGCAGCTTGGTGCGATCCACGGATTCGACCTTGATCGACACGCCGGCGCCTTCCAGCGCGGCAAACCATGCCGACTTTGCCGTCGCAAAGTCCAGGCGCGGCAGCGTGATCAGCGTGATGGTGTCGGTGGCAGGGCCGGACGGCGTGCCCGCGGCAAGGGCGCGCAGGGCTTCGCCGCCATCCTTGCCGGGCTTGCCGGACGGAATGCGCAACTCGACGATCTTGCGATCGCCGAACAGCGACATCGACTGCTGCGCCTCCGTCACGCGCGACCACGAAAAGCCGCGCTCGACGCTCATCACTTCGCGCTCGGTGAAGCCCTGGGCGCGTGCGGCCTGACGCAGCGCATCGACGGCCTCGAGCACGAGCAGGTGCTCGTCGCCGTGCACCACATACAGCGGCGCCAGGCCCTTGGCGGCGGCCTGCTTCAGGTGCCCTTCGAGCGCGTCGAGCCGCAGTTGCATGACGGGGCGGCCGCCGCTTACGACGGCAATTTGACAGCGGCCAGCCGGCGCACCAGCTGGTTGACGACATCGCCCTGCATGTCGCGGTAGAGCGCCGCTTCCTCGTAGTCCTTGGCGAGCACCTGCGTCTCGTTGTACGAGAGGTCGCGGAACTGCGTGATCTCCGACGGCGGGATCAGCAGATTGTCGCGCGCATCGCGCAGCTGGAACCGGAAGCGGTACGTGATGCGGTACTCGCGCACCACGCCCTGCGGCGTGAGCGACGAGATCGTCTTCACGCGGTCCTCGGCCAGCACGTCGAGCAGCGCATCGGCGTCCTTCTTGTCCGACACGATGACCGTGTCGGATCCGTTGTCGATCAACCGGCGCAGCTGCGCGCGCATCTGCGAGTTCTGCGGCAGGTTGATGTACAGCTTCTTGAAGGCGAAGTCGGTATTGCCGCGCAAGTGGAAACCGCAGGCGGACAGCACCGGCAAAGCCACAGCCAGCGCGAAGACGGTACGGCCGAAGTGGCGACGAGACAGCGACATAACCTTGCGTTCCTTGAGTGAGGGGCCCAATCAGGCCACCACGTTCACCAGACGGCCGGGCACCACGATGATCTTCTTCGGCGGCTTGCCGTCGGCAAAGCGCTGCACGGCCTCGTCCTTGGCGGCGAGCGCTTCGATGGTGGCGCGGTCGGCATCGGCCGGCACCACGATGCTGCCGCGCACCTTGCCGTTGACCTGCAGCACGAGTTCGATCTCGCTCTGCACCAGCGCATTCTCATCGACCTGCGGCCACGGGCCGTCGAGCAGGTCGCCATACACGCCTGCATAGCCGAGCTCCTGCCACAGTACATGCGTGATGTGCGGCACCACCGGGTACAGCACCCGCAGCAGGATGCCAAAGCCTTCACGGCGCGCGTCGGCGCCCGCGTCCTTGGCGCCTTCCAGCGCGTTGAGCATCTTCATCGTCGCAGACACGACGGTGTTGTACTGCAGGCGCTCGTAGTCGTAGTTGGCCTGCTTGAGCACGGTGTACAGTTCGCGGCGCAGCGTGCGGTCGGCATCGGTGGCACCGGCAACGACGCCATTGCCATGTCCCGCGCGAATCGCATCTCCATGTACGACGCCGAAGTTCCACACGCGGCGCAGGAAGCGCGAGGCGCCCTCCACACCGGCGTCGCTCCATTCGAGCTGCTGCTCGGGCGGCGCGGCAAACATCGTGAACAGGCGCGCCGTATCGGCACCGTACTGGTCAATCAGCGCTTGCGGGTCGATGCCGTTGTTCTTCGACTTCGACATCTTCTCCACGCCGCCGATCACCACCGGCTTCCCGTCGGCCTTGAGCGTGGCGCCCACGGGGCGGCCGCGTTCGTCGGTCTGCACGTCGACGTCCGCCGGGTTGATCCACTGCTTCTTGCCCGCAGCGTCTTCGCGGTAATACGTCTCGTTGAGCACCATGCCCTGCGTAAGCAGGTTGGTGAACGGTTCGTTGAACTTGACGAGGCCCAGGTCGCGCATGACCTTGGTCCAGAAGCGCGCGTACAGCAGGTGCAGGATCGCGTGCTCGATGCCG
>FLYJ01000097.1_pt1 | contig 133197 bp, 112 predicted proteins | sample 1122561 | NCBI WGS metagenome assembly FLYJ01 (sample SAMEA4346788, study PRJEB14843) | hot springs metagenome | biome: Terrestrial Biome; feature: Habitat; material: Sediment | place: India | collected 2012-06-12 | depth 1760 m
CCTTGTCGCGCACCACCAGTTCCTGCGCGAGCCGTTTGGCCACATCGGGCACGGGGCCGGTCGTGTCCTTCAGGACGATCTGCACCTGCCGTCCGCCGGCGGTCGTGCCGTGCAGCTTCTGATACGCCTTGATGCCGCCTTCCATCTGCTTGCCGTAGTCGGCAAACGGGCCGGAGAAGGGCGCGATCAGGCCGATCTTGATCGGCTCGTCGGCAAGCGCCGGCAGGCCGGTCATCAGCGCGGCGGCAACGGCGGTCAACAGCAGGGCACGGCGTTTCATGAGGGTCTCCAAAGGTTGATCGGCAAGCGTGGGCCGAGAAACCGCAACGGCGTCGCGTGCGCGTGGCGATGATCCTAAAGGCTCTGTGTTCGCATTGCAATCGAGTGTTCGGATTGTGAACAACTCGCGCCAGAGTCGACTACTTCGTGTGCTTGCGTTTGGCCGGCGGGTGGCCGGGTTCGCGCCATTCGTCGGCTTCGTCGTTGAAGAGCGACGACACCAGCGCGCGGAACCACCGGCTGCGCGCGTCGTTGTGGAATTTGCGATGCCAGTGCTGCTTGAGGTCGAAGCTGGGGAGTTCCAGCGGGGGCTCCATCATGCGGATGTTGGCGTGCGATTGCATGAACGACAGCCCCACCGCGTGCGGCACCGTCGCAATCAGATCGGTGCGCGCAAGAATGAACGGTATGCTCATGTAGTGCGGCGTGAGCAGCGTGGGCGTGCGCCGAATGCGCTTGCGCTCGAGGAAGCGTTCGTACAGCTCCTGGCTGCGTCCTTCTGCGCGCACCACGGCGTGACCGTATTCCAGGAACTGCGCCATCGTCAGCTTCGTGTTGCCGCCACGCGTGACGGGGTGGTCGGCCCGCACGATGCACGTGAAGTAGTGCGTGAACATGCGCTGCTGGAAGAAGTTGTTCTTCTTCAGGTCGGGGAAATAGCCCAGGGCGAGGTCCAGCGAGCCGGTCTCGAGCGCCCGCTCGATCTGCGCCGGCGGCAGCGATACCGACTGGACCGCCGCCCGCGGCGCGGCGCGTGCCATCGCTTCGACGATGCGCGGCAAAAACACCATCTCGCCTACATCGGAGAGCGCGATCGAAAAGACATGCGTGGTCGTTGCCGGGTCGAACGCGCCGGTGTCGAGGATGCCCTGCTGCACGCGTGCGAGCACATCGCGCGCGGCGGGGATAAGCGCCATCGCACGCGGCGTGGGCTCCATGCCGCGCGACGTGCGCACGAACAGCGGGTCATCGAATGCCGTGCGCAGTTTGGCAAGCGCCGTGCTCACGCCCGGCTGGCTCATGCCGAGTTGCTGCGCGGCCATGCTGACGCTGCGGGCGTCGTGCAACGCCAGCAGGATCGGCAGCAGGTTCAGGTCGAAAGCGGGCAGGGCGGACATGGCAGCACCACTATCTGGATGGGCGATAGAGTGTATCCGCACTATCCGGTTATGCGATATGGAAAGCGTGCCGGGATGATTCCGGTCGAGCGTGCCGGCCGGCATGGCGCGACAACGCGTGGCCCGACGATGCGCGTGCATAGGCAGCAAGCTGGGTCACCGCAACCCTACGTCAAGCGGAGGCAGGGCCTAGACCAAACGTTGGCGCGGGTTTCATCGCCACGCCAGATTCGCGGGTGTATAGTCGGACAGCAGTCGACGTTCAAGAAGGGGGCACTCGAGATGGACACTTCGCCGGCGGGCCAATACAAAGGCTTCGACATTTATCCGTTGGCTTTCCAACATGAACGCACGGCACGCTGGCCCGAGGCCAGGGAAGACCGCAGCTACAACGCAGCCGTGATGATCTGTCGGGCGGGGGAGTCGCCCGAGCCAGGGCAGACCCAGGTGTTCCGCCTGTCGGGGGACCAGCAGTTCACCAACATCGGCGACGCCCGTGTGGCGGCGCTGCGCTTTGCCGAAAGCATCATCGATGGCGACGTGCCGGACCTGTCGCTTGCCGCGGGAAGCACCTGAAGCGACGCCCCCGCCCGTGATAGAATAATAGGCGAATCCGGCCCGCCGCCGCGCCTGCCGTGGCCGGTGGCAGCCGAATCCAGCACCGGGGATTACCCCGCGCCGAGCCGGGCGGCGCGCATCTGCAACCGCCACCCATTCTTCGCTCTCGCTTGCACCACACGGCGCGCGCCAATGGCGGGCGCGATTTGTGTTTCGTGCAATTCGGTACCCCCCAGGCCCGCTGTCCGGGCAGATGATCGCGGCGATACGCTGTGCACCCGTGGGTGTGAAGCGGGATTCGGGTGGGTCATCACATCATTGCAACCATCGGCGCAGCTGCGTGCTGCATACAAAGGAACGAGTTTGGCCAAGGAAGAACTGATTGAATTTGAAGGGGTGGTGTCTGAAGCACTGCCCGATAATCGTTTTCGCGTGCAACTGGAAAACGGCGTGGAGATCTGGGCCTACGCATCGGGCAAGATGCAGAAGCACCGCATTCGCATTCTCGCGGGCGACCGCGTGAAGCTGGAGATGTCGCCGTACGACCTCACCAAAGGTCGCATCAACTATCGGCACAAGTAACGGCTGGCAAGCCGTCAAGACGCTCGCCAGACGGGCGTTTCGAAGGAGCCGCGCCTCCGCTGGGAGCGCGGCTTTTTTATTGTTGTTGCGTAAGCAGCGTTAAATTTCGTTGATCTGCTCATAACTTCCGGTATCATGCCGTCTGTCTGCTGACGGGGGGTGTGTAGTTGGCAGCGCTCTGAAGCGCGGGCTTGCCGGGATCGGCGGGTTGCGTCCTGCCCCGGTGGGGCGCCACGCGCATCAGTTTCCAATAAGCGCAAGGTCCGCCGAGTGATCGGCCGGACTCCTAATCGCGCGTTCATGCGCCGACCGGGCGTCGTCTGACGCTGAGAGCCGTTCGGTGTTCAGTGTGTCAATCAGCTCACATCGGAAAGGGATACCGCACAGGTAGGACGGCGCTCGTCTACCACATCTGGGCGTCATGTTGCGTCCGAGGGAACATAAAACACATGTTGGAAACCACAGCAGCACAGAAGGCGGCGCGTATGAGCCTGCGCGCCAAGGTGGGCCTGGTGGCGGCGGCAGCGCTGGCCGGCCTGGGGATGCAGTCGGCGCTGGCGCAGGCTACGCGCCCGAAGGCTCCCATCTACGGCGTCACCCTCGATGACGTCACCAACATCAACGCGATCGTGGCATCGCTCACGCACCTTCCGTACAAGCCGACGGTACGCGTGGTGTTCGACCCGGGCACCTCGGCGGCCGACTATTACGCGCCGCTGGTCAAGCTCCATCAGGTGGCCTACGTCATGGGCGAAGTGATGGATTCGTACTATTTTCCTGTCGACTCCAGCACCTACAGCGCACGCACCAAGGAATTGGTGAGCACACTGAAGAACGTGGTCGATGTGTGGGAAATCGCCAACGAGATCAACGGCGAATGGCTGCGCGCCAACCCGAGCGGCCCCACGGCGACAGCCACGGCGCAGGAGCAGGCAATCGGCCAGATGGTCGGCAATGCGTACGACATCGTGAAGGGCGCGGGCGGCCTCGTCTCGGTGACGATGTACTACAACGACGACGGCAAGGGCACCAACTGCTACGAGTTGCCGATGGATTCGTGGCGCACCTGGGCGACGAACTTCCTGCCGGCCCGTGTGCGGCAGGGCACCGATTACGCGCTGTTCAGCTATTACCCGTACCAGGACTGCCCGGGGCTGAAGCCAACGTGGACGAGCGACTTCAAGCTGCTGGAGAGCATCTTCCCGGCGGCAAAGGTCGGCTTCGGCGAGATCGGCACGTCGAGCACCTCGGCGCCGACGTCGGTGCAGCAAAGCCTGCTCAAGTCGTACTACCCGATGGGCACCACCACGATGGCAGCGGATCCGCGCTTCATCGGTGGCTACTTCTGGTGGAATTACGTCGAGCAGATGCTGCCGTACACAACGAGCTCGTACTGGAGCCTGCTGAACAACACCATCAAGCCGCTGGCGGCGCCGCAATAGTCGCCACGGCAACCTGTATCCAAAAGGGGGATATACGGGACCCGGGTCGATGTCTGGCCCGGCAATAAAGAACCCGCGTCGGCCTGTGCTGACGCGGGTTTTTTTCTGGCGCGCCGGATCAGCCGCGCGAGGCGAGATACGCGCGGAACTCGTCGGCGACTTCCTTGTGCTTGAGCGCCAGTTCGACCGTGGCCTTCAGGTAGCCCAGCTTGCTGCCGCAGTCGTAGCGCACGCCCTTGTAGCGGTAGGCCAGGACCTGCTCGGCCGACAGCAGCGATTGGATCGCGTCCGTCAGCTGCAGTTCGCCGCCGGCGCCGGGCTTGAGATTGCGGATGTGGTCAAAGATGCGCGGCGTGAGGATATAGCGGCCCACCACGCCCAGGTTGGACGGCGCGTTCGCGGGCGCCGGCTTCTCAACGATGCCCGACATCTTGATCACGCTGCCGTCTTCTTCCCACGGGCGGCCATCGACCACACCGTACGAACGGCTCTGCTCGCGGTCGATCTCTTCCACGCCGATCACCGAGCAGTTGTAGTGGTCGTACAGGTCGACCATCTGCTTCATGACGGGCGGGGTGCCGTCGAGCAAGTCGTCGGCCAGGATGACGGCGAAGGGCGTGTCGCCGACGAGCTTCTCGGCGCATTGCACGGCATGGCCCAGGCCCAGCGCTTCGGGCTGGCGCACGTAGAAGCAATCGACATGCGACGGCTTGATCGAGCGCACGACCTCCAGCAGGGCGGTCTTCTGCTTGGCTTCGAGCTCGGCTTCGAGTTCGTAGGCCTTGTCGAAGTGGTCTTCAATGGCGCGCTTGCTGCGGCCCGTGACGAAGATCATCTCGGTGATGCCGGCAGCCATGGCTTCCTCCACGGCGTACTGGATCAGCGGCTTGTCCACCACCGGCAGCATTTCCTTCGGACTGGCCTTGGTGGCCGGCAGAAAGCGGGTGCCGAGGCCAGCAACAGGGAAGACGGCTTTGGTGACACGTTGCATCGTGGTTTCCTTGACGACGTTTGATTCTGACCCGACGGCTCAGGCGGCCTGCACGGGCAGGCGTGCAATCTGGGCTTCCAGTTTGGCGAGCGTGGCTTTGAAATCCGCCAGACGCTTCTGTTCTTGTTCCACCACCGCCGCCGGCGCGCGCGCGACGAACGATTCGTTGCCGAGCTTGCCCTCGCACTTGGCGATCTCCCCGCGCAGGCGGTCGATTTCCTTGGACAGGCGCGCGTGTTCGGCCGCGACGTCGATCTCGACCTTCAGCAGCAGCTTGTTCTCGCCGACGATGGCGAGCGGGGCGCCGGCGCCGTCCTGCTCCATGGCCGCGGCGTCCGTGTAGACCTTCACTTCCGACAGCTTGCCGAGCGCCTGCACGTAGGGGGCGGCGGCCTGCAGGAACTCGGCCTCGCCGTTGGCGTACAGCGGCACGCGCTGCGCGGGGGAGATGTTCATCTCGCCGCGCAGGTTGCGGCACGCATCGACCAGGGCCTTCAGCTGCTGCACCCATTGCTCGGCCTGCTCGTCGATCTTGCTGAGCACGGCGCGCGGGTACGCCTGCAGTGCCAGGCTTTCGGTGCCGTCGCCTTTGGCGCGGCCGGCCATCGGCGCGACCTTCTGCCAGAGCTCTTCCGTGATGAACGGGATGATCGGGTGGGCCAGGCGCAGCACGGTTTCGAGCACGCGCAGGAGCGTGCGGCGGGTGGCGCGCTGCTGCGCGGGCGTTCCGGTCTGGATCTGCACCTTGGCGAGTTCGAGGTACCAGTCGCAGTATTCGTCCCAGACGAACTTGTAGATGGCGTTGGCGATGTTGTCGAAGCGGTAGTCGGCAAAGCCTTTTTCCACTTCGGTTTCCACGCGCTGCAGCAGCGAGACGATCCAGCGGTCGGCCTGCGAGAAGTGCAGGTAGCCTTCCGGGCCGCAGTCACCGACGCATTCCTGCATGCCGCAGTCCTGGCCTTCGGTGTTCATCAGCACGAAGCGCGTGGCATTCCACAGCTTGTTGCAGAAGTTGCGGTAGCCCTCGCAGCGGCTCGGGTCGAAGTTGATGCTGCGCCCCAGCGTGGCGAGCGACGCGAAGGTGAAGCGCAGCGCGTCGGCGCCAAACGCCGGAATGCCTTCGGGGAATTCCTTGCGCGTGCGGGCTTCCACCTTGGGCGCGTCCTTCGGGCGGCGCAAGCCGGTGGTGCGCTTGGCCAGCAGCGGCTCCAGCGCGATGCCGTCGATCAGGTCCACCGGGTCCAGCGTATTGCCCTCGGACTTGCTCATCTTCTTGCCTTCCGAATCGCGTACGAGGCCGTGCACGTAGACGGTGTGGAAGGGCACTTCGCCGGTGAAGTGCAGGGTCATCATGACCATGCGCGCCACCCAGAAGAAGATGATGTCGTAACCGGTGACGAGCACGGTGGACGGCAGGAAGTGCTTCAGTTCCGGCGTATCGGCCGGCCAGCCCAGCGACGAGAACGGCACGAGCGCCGACGAGAACCACGTGTCGAGCACGTCGTCGTCACGCTTGAGCGCGCCGGTGTAGCCCTTTGCCGCAGCTTGCGCGCGCGCCTCTTCTTCGGTGCGGCCGACGTACACGTTGCCCGCGTCGTCGTACCACGCCGGAATCTGGTGGCCCCACCACAGCTGGCGCGAGATGCACCAGTCCTGGATGTTGTTCAGCCACTGGTTGTACGTGTTGACCCACTGCTCCGGCACCAGCTTGATCTTGCCGCTCTGCACCGCGTCCAGCGCCACTTCAGCAATGGAGCGGCCGGGGAAGCGCGTGCCTTCCGGCGCCGGCTTGCTCATGGCGACAAACCATTGGTCGGTCAGCATCGGCTCGATCACGACGCCGGTCCGGTCGCCGCGCGGCACCATCAGCGTGTGTTTCTTCACCTCGGCCAGCAGGCCTTGCGCTTCGAGGTCCGCGACGATCTTCTTGCGTGCATCGAAGCGGTCCATGCCGGCATAGGCGGCCGGGGCGTCGGCGACGATCTTCGCGTCCAGCGTCAGGATCGACAACTGCGGCAGCTTGTGACGCTGGCCGACCGCGTAATCGTTGAAATCGTGGCCCGGCGTGACCTTCACCACCCCGGTGCCGAATTCGCGGTCGACGTATTCGTCGGCAATCACCGGAATCTTGCGATCGGTCAGCGGCAGGTGGACGAACTTGCCGATCAGGTGGGCGTAGCGCTCATCGTCGGGATGCACCATCACCGCCGTGTCGCCGAGCATCGTCTCCGGACGCGTGGTGGCGACCGTCAGGTGCGTCAGGCCGCGAACCGTATCCGCCTCGACCAGCGGATAACGGATGTGCCAGAGCGAGCCTTCCTCCTCCTCGCTCACCACCTCCAGGTCGGAGACGGCGGTGCCGAGCACCGGGTCCCAGTTGACCAGGCGCTTGCCGCGGTAGATCAGGCCCTGCTCATACAGGCGCACGAAGACGTCGGTGACGGCGCGCGACATCTTCGGGTCCATCGTGAAGTATTCGCGCTCCCAGTCGATCGAGGCCCCCATGCGGCGCACCTGGCGGGTGATGGTCGAGCCCGATTGCTCCTTCCATTCCCACACCTTTTCGACGAACTTCTCGCGGCCCATGTCGTGGCGCGATACGCCCTGGGCATCCAGCTGGCGTTCGACGACGATCTGCGTGGCGATGCCCGCGTGGTCGGTGCCCGGTACCCACAGCGTGTTGGCGCCCGACATGCGCGCGTGGCGCGTCAGGCCGTCCATGATGGTCTGGTTGAACGCGTGGCCCATGTGCAGCGTGCCCGTCACGTTCGGCGGCGGCAGCTGGATGCAGAAATCCGGCTTGCCGGCTTCAAGCGTCGCACGGGAGACGCCCATCGCTTCCCACGCTGCGCTCCACTTCTGTTCGATGGTGGCGGGTTCGAAACTCTTGGCGAGGGCTTGGTTTTGATCGGTCATGCTGACAGGGGGCGCAAAAAGCGGCGCAAAGAGACGTTTGGCCCAGGAAAATGGCGGGCGAAAGCCTTGAATTATACGGCCTGTCCGCGTTGCGCACGGGCTGGAGGCCCCCACCCCTCGCTATAATTCCGGGATTCCGCAAAGGCTCCTCCGCATGTCCGACCTGCTCGCCAACCTGAACCCCGAACAACGCGCCGCCGTCACACTTCCCGATGAGTCGGCGCTGATCCTGGCGGGGGCGGGCAGCGGCAAGACCCGCGTGCTGACGACCCGCATCGGGTGGCTGATCCAGAGTGCGCGGGTGTCGCCGTCGGGTGTGCTGGCCGTCACCTTTACCAACAAGGCTGCCAAGGAAATGACGGCCCGTCTTCAGGCCATGCTGCCGATCAACACGCGCGGCATGTGGATCGGCACGTTTCACGGCCTGTGCAACCGGTTGCTGCGCGCCCACTACCGTGATGCCGGTCTGCCGCAGACGTTCCAAATCCTTGACACGCAGGACCAGCTTTCCGCCGTCAAGCGCCTGCTCAAGTCGCTCAATATCGACGACGAGAAATTCCCGCCCAAGAACGTCCAGTACTTCATCAACGGGGCCAAGGAGCAGGGCTTGCGTGCGGGCGATCTGGAAATCGCCAACGAATTCGACCGGCGCATGGCCGACCTGTACGCCGCCTACGATGCGCAATGCCAGCGCGAAGGCGTGGTCGATTTTGCCGAACTCCTGCTGCGCTGCTACGAACTGCTGCGCTACAACGACGCCATCCGCGCGCACTACCAGCGCCGCTTCAAGCACATCCTGGTCGACGAGTTCCAGGATACGAACAAGCTGCAATATGCCTGGTTGAAGCTCCTGGCCGGCCTGGGCGAGCCGGGCGTCACGCCCAACGCCATCTTCGCCGTGGGTGACGATGACCAGAGCATCTACGCGTTTCGCGGTGCCAATGTCGGGAACATGGTCGACTTCGAGCGCGAATTCCGTGTGCAGCACCGCATCAAGCTGGAGCAGAACTACCGCTCGCACGGCAACATCCTCGATACGGCCAACCACCTCATCGCCCACAACTCGCGCCGCCTCGGCAAGAACCTGCGCACCGACGCCGGCCATGGCGAGCCCGTGCGCGTCTACCAGGCCGCCACGGATGGACAGGAAGCCGGCTGGATCGTCGATGAGATCCGCGACCGCATCGCCAGCGGCATGGCGCGTTCCGAGATCGCCATCCTGTATCGCAGCAATGCGCAATCGCGCGTGATCGAGCATGCGCTGTTCTCGGCCGGCATCCCGTACAAGGTGTACGGCGGTCTGCGCTTTTTCGAGCGGGCCGAGATCAAGCACGCGCTGGCGTACCTGCAGTTGCTGGAAAACCCGGACAACGACGCGGCGTTCGGCCGTGTAGTGAATTTTCCGGCACGCGGGATCGGGGCGCGGTCGCTCGAACAGCTTCAGGATGCAGCCAGGCTGTACGGCATTTCGCTGGCGGCGTCGGTGCCGTACCTGACGGGTGCGGCGGGCACCAAGCTGGCCGCGTTCGTGCGCCTGATCGAGCAGATGCGCGCCGATACGCGGCAGATGACGTTGCCCGAGGTCGTCCAGCACGTGATCCACGCGAGCGGCCTGATCCCGCATTACCAGGGCGAGAAGGAAGGGCTGGACCGCATCGAGAACCTGCAGGAACTCGTCACGGCGGCCCAGGCCTTCGTGGCCGAGGAAGGCTACGGCGTGGACGCCATCGCGACGGCTTTGCCGGTGCGCCACGACGCGATGCTGCGCATCGAAGGCGGAGAGAGCGATACCGCCTCGGAGCTCGTCACCGACGAAGCGCCGGCCGAGATGACGCCGCTGGTGGCATTCCTCACGCACGCGTCGCTCGAGGCCGGCGACAACCAGGCGCAGGCCGGCCAGGACGCCGTGCAACTCATGACCGTGCACGCGGCCAAGGGGCTCGAGTTCCACGTCGTGTTCATCACCGGGCTCGAAGAGGGCTTGTTCCCGCACGAGAACAGCCAGATGGAGATGGACGGCCTGGAAGAAGAGCGCCGCCTGATGTACGTGGCGATTACGCGGGCGCGCGAACGGCTGTACCTGTCGTTTGCGCAAAGCCGCGTGCTGCACGGACAGATCCGCTACCACATCCGTTCACGCTTCTTCGACGAGTTGCCCGAGGAAACGCTGAAATGGCTCACGCCGCAGCATGCGGGATACCAGGCCACGCGCCGCGTGACGGCCGAATCGGCCTGGGGCAAGGACTGGTTCAAGCGCCCGGAACGCGGCGATGAAGAGGCTTATACCGGCACGCGCCCGACCGGCGGCATGGACACCGGCAAGAACTACGCCGACGCCAAGCGTGCGGAGGCCACGGGCTTCCGCGTCGGCCAGTCAGTGTTTCACAACAAGTTCGGGGAAGGCGTCATCACGACGCTGGAAGGCGAGGGCGCCGAGGCGCGCGCCCACATCAAGTTCAACCGCCATGGCGTAAAGGTGCTGGCGCTGGGCATCGCCAAGCTGGACCCGATCAACTGAACATCGAACGGGCCGGGGGGGGGTATCGTCAGACCGCCGTATCGGTCGTCTGGCCGGCCGCTTGCGTGACGTTGAAGCAGCCACGGTAGGTCGCGTAGAACGAGCAGTACAGAATCGCCATCACCAGAATCCGGTACGGGGTTGCGATGAGCGGGGCAATGTTGTTGGCATCGCTCGATGCAAACAGGGCATCGATGAACAGCGGCACGGCGATCAGCAGAATCGCCACCAGCACGCCGTACACGATGAACGCCCCCCGGTTGCGCCATACGGCCATCCAGCTGAAGAACAGCGCCTTGCCGACCGGGATGCCGTGCCATGCCACCAGCAGCGGCGCAAACCAGAACAGCATCGCCACCGGGATGTACAGCACCGAGCCCATCACCATGGCCAGGTAGAACTCGCGGATGGCGTCGGGGGAAAGCGGCTTGTCGCTGAGCACGGTCATCAGCGTGTCGACATCGACCATCGTCATCAGCACGCCGCTGACGACCAGCAACAGCACGCCATAGATGCCGCCCAGCTTGAGCAGGCTGCGCATCGCATCCATGCCATACGACCGGAAGCCCGCAATGAGCGAGGCCGGGCCGACCCGCTTGCCAGCGACCGTGTCGCGGCACGCCGACATGAACCCCACAAAGATGGCGGGGTTGACCAGCAGGATGGCGAACACGCCTGCCGGCGGTACCAGCAGCATCAGCAGGTTGGCGGCAAACAGGTACATGAACAGCAGCAGCAAAAAGCCGATCGGGTTCTTGCGGAACAGCCACGCGCCCTGGCGCAGCCACACGTAGCCTTGCTTGGCCGGTACTTCGATCAGTTGCATGGTTGGGGTAGATTCAGAATCAGGCCGTGGGCCCGGACGCGTTCGCGCAGCACGCGCTCGAAGTGGGTCGGATCATGCGGCTTGAGCAGTTCAGCATCGCGCGGCAGATAGAAATCCCACAGGCGCGAGACCCAGAAGCGATACGCCGCGGCGCGCAGCATGTCCTGCCAGTGTCGTGCCTCGGCAGCGGTGAACGGGCGTACGGCGTGGTACGCCTGGAGCATGGCGCGTGCCCGCGCGGTATCCAGCACGCCGGTGGCCAGGTCGATGCACCAGTCGTTGACCGTGACGGCGACGTCGAACAGCCATTTGTCGACGCCGGCGAAGTAAAAGTCGAAAAAGCCGCCCAGGCGTTCCGGCTCACCGTATTGCGCCGGCTCGAACAGCACGTTGTCGCGGAACAGATCGCAATGGCACGGGCCTTCGGGCAGCGCAGCGTAGTCGGCGCTGGCGAAGAAGCGTTGCTGGTGCGCGAGTTCGCTCTCGAGCAGCGCCCGTGTGTCGCCATGCACGAACGGCGCCACGTCGGGCACCACCTCGTTCCACCACGGCAGGCTGCGCAGGTTAGGCTGATGACGCGGATAGTCGCGCCCGGCCAGGTGCATGCGCGCCAGCATGTCGCCGACGATGGCGCATTCCGACACCGTCGGCGCGAGGTTCGAGCGGCCCGAGAGGCGCGTCACCATGGTTGCCGGTTTGCCGTTGAGCGTGCGCAGGATCTCGCCGTCGCGGCCTGGAATCGGCGCCGGCACGCTGATGCCGTGCTGTGCCAGATGCTGCATCAGGTACAGATAGAACGGTAGCTGCTCGAATGTCAGCCGCTCGAACAGGGTGACGACGTATTCATGCGTCCGCCCGTCCTTTTCCGTGGTCAGGAAGAAGTTGGAGTTTTCGATCCCGGAGGGAATGCCGCGAAACGCGCGCACGGCGCCCACATCGTATTGATCCAGCCAGAGAGCGATCTCGGCGTCGGAGACCGGGGTGAAAACAGCCATGCTTCAGGAAGGGGAGACGGGTGGAGGAGAATGCGCGGCAAGCCGATGTTGCCGCGCTGGTGCGCCTCTCAGGCGCAGCCATTCAGAACTTCAGGACATTCACCGAGGGCACGCGGTCGACGCTGCCGCGTTCACGGATGCGCGGCGAGCTGTCTTCGGGCTTGCTCATGTTGTACGACGTACCCATGCCCGACTTGACGTGGATGTCCGGCGCCTGGCCTTTCTGGAAGCGGTATTCCTCGACCTGCGTACCGTCGTTGTCGCGGTAGTCGAAGCTGGGCTTGACGGTCTCGTGATGGATCGCGCCCTGGGTCGGCTTGGCAATCGGCTGATTGTTGATCGCCTTGACGTCGGGGAGGTCCAGGCCGGCGCTGTCGGAAGTCACCTCGGCGTGCGCCGGCATGGCGAGGCAGATGGCCGCGCCCGCGAGCAGCCCTGCGTGGCGCATCAGGCGCGCAATATTGGCAGGGCGGAGGGCGGCGGGCAGGTGAAACAGCGAATCCATGATGGACTCCGGCGAGTGATCTGGGACCCTACATTCTAGCAGTCCGGGCACCCGCCATCGTCCGTGCGGCGTGGGCCGGATGTCACACCGGAGGTCGCAACCAGGGTCACAGGTAGAACATCTCTTCCTTGGGCGGAATCGGCGACGTGCCTTCGCGTTTCTCGTAGAACTCGTAGACGGCGTCGAGCGCGTCCTTGGGCTCGTCGACGATGCGCATGATGTCGAGGTCGTGCTCGGCAATCAGGCCCATCGGCAGCAGCGTGAAGCGGAACCAGTCGAGCAGGCCCTTCCAGAAGCGGCTGCCGAACATGACCACCGGCACGCTGCGCGATTTGCCGGTCTGCACGAGCGTGAGCACCTCGGCCAGCTCATCGAGCGTGCCGAAGCCGCCGGGCATGACGATGAACGCGTCGGAATTCTTCACGAAGGTGACCTTGCGCGTGAAGAAATGCCGGAAGCGCATCGAAATGTCTTGATACGGATTGCCCTGCTGCTCGTGCGGCAACTCGATGTTCAGGCCCACGCTGGCAGACTTGCCCGCATGCGCGCCCTTGTTGGCCGCTTCCATGATGCCGGGGCCGCCGCCGGAGATGACGGCGAAGCCCGCATCCGAGAACAGTCGCGCGATTTCGATGGTGCGTTCGTAGTACGGCGAATCCTCGCGCAGGCGCGCGCTGCCGTAGATCGAGACGGCCGGGCGGATCTCCGAGAGGTACTCGGTCGCCTCGATGAACTCTGCCATAATCGTGAACATCTGCCAGGAGGCGCGCGCCTTCTTTGCGGTCGCGCGTTCTTCGTCGGCGAGTGCCCGCAGGCTGGGAATCATCTTGCGATCGGTGCGGCCGTGCGCGATGTCGGCTTTGGGCTCGTGTTCCACGCCCACCGTCACGTTGACGTCCATGTCCGCCGTGGTGGCCCGGCGCGCAGGGCTCACCCCCGTCAGCTCCGTTGCCGAAACTTCAGCCGAGGAAGGGCCTGCAGCCTGCTGTGTCACGCCGCCGGAAGCGGAAGCGCCATTGTCGGAAGCGCCGTTGGGCGTTCCAGTCACTTTAGAGTCCATGGGAATGTCGGAAAGTCAAGAAACGCTGTTGCTCGTCGATGGCTCGAGTTATCTGTACCGTGCTTATCACGCACTGCCCGACTTGCGAAATGGAGAAGGGTTTCCTACGGGCGCCATCTACGGCATCGTGAACATGCTGCGCAAACTGCGCAGCGACTACCCGGCCAAGTATAGCGCTTGCGTTTTCGACGCCAAAGGCAAGACCTTCCGCGACGACCTTTATCCGGCCTACAAGGAGCACCGCGCGCCCATGCCCGATGACCTGCGCGCGCAGATCGAACCGATCCACGAAGCCGTGCGGGCACTGGGCTGGCCCATCTTGGTGGTCGATGGCGTCGAGGCCGACGACGTGATTGGCACGCTGGCCAAACGTGCCGCCAGGGAAGGCGTTCGCACCATCGTCTCAACGGGTGACAAGGACCTCGCCCAACTGGTGAATGACCACGTCACGCTGGTCAACACCATGACCAACGAAACGCTCGACCCGCCCGGTGTGCTGGCGAAGTTCGGTGTGCCGCCCGAGCGCATCGTCGACTATCTCTCGCTCATCGGCGACACGGTCGACAACGTGCCGGGCGTGCCGAAAGTCGGCCCGAAGACCGCGGTCAAATGGCTGACCGAATTCGGCTCGCTCGACAACATCATCGCGCGGGCGGGCGAGATCAAGGGCGTGGTGGGCGACAACCTGCGCAACACGCTCGAGTGGCTGCCCAAGGGCCGCGAATTGCTGACGGTCAAGGTCGACTGCGACCTCTCGAAGGAAGTGCCGACGTTCGACGCACTCATCGACGGCGGCGAAGACAAGGCCCAGCTCGTCGATTTCTTCAGCCGCTACGGCTTCAAGACGTGGCTGCGCGAGGCCTCGGGTGAAGCGCTGCCGGATACGCGCAGCGTCGGTGCTGCACGCAAGGCGGCAACGCCAGTGAAGAACTACGCTGGCGAGGCCACGCAGCCGCAGGCCAACCTGTTCGACGTGGAAGCGCCGCCGGATGAAGTCCGGTACGAGACCGTGACTACCGAGGCGCAGCTCGAATCGTGGATGCGGCGGCTCGATGAAGTGGACCTCGTCTGCATCGATACCGAGACGACCTCGATCGACCCCATGCTCGCGCAGCTGGTGGGCATTTCGCTCTCGGTCAAGCCGGGCGAGGCATGCTACATCCCGGTCGCGCATCGGGGGCCCGATGTGGCGGGGCTCGACGGCGCGGCGCAACTCTCGCGCGACGCCGTGCTCGCACGCATGAAGCTGTGGCTCGAAGACGAATCGCGCAAGAAGGTCGGTCAGCATCTGAAGTACGACGCGCACGTGTTTGCCAACCACGGCATTGCGCTGCGCGGCATCCTGCACGACACCATGCTCGAATCGTACGTGCTGGAATCGCACCGCAATCACGGCATGGACGCGCTGGCCGAACGCGTGCTGCACCTGAAGACCATCACGTACGAAGCCGTGTGCGGCAAGGGCGCATCGCAGATCGGCTTCGATGAGGTGCCGCTCGATCGCGCGACCGAATACGCGGCCGAAGATGCCGACATCACGCTGCGGCTGCATCGCACGCTGTTCCCCAAGGTGGCGGATGACGAGAAGCTGCGCTACGTCTACGAAGAGATCGAGATGCCGACCTCCATCGTGCTGCAGAAGATGGAGCGCAACGGCGTGCTGGTCGACGGCGAGCGCCTGGCCCGGCAGAGTGCCGAGCTTGGCCAGCGCCTGCTGGAGCTCGAAGAGCAGGCGTTTGCGCTGGCGGGGCAGCCGTTCAACCTGAATTCTCCCAAGCAGATCGGCGAGATCTTCTTCAACCAGCTGAAGCTGCCCATCATCAAGAAGACCGCCAGCGGCGCGCCCTCCACCGATGAAGAGGTGCTGCAGAAGCTCGCCGAGGATTACCCGCTGCCGAAGCTGCTGCTCGATTTCCGGGGGCTCGCCAAGCTCAAGTCGACCTACACCGACAAGCTGCCGAAGATGGTCAATCCGCGCACTGGCCGGGTCCACACCACCTACGGCCAGGCGACGGCGGTCACGGGGCGTCTTGCCTCCACCGAGCCGAACCTGCAGAACATTCCGGTGCGCACCGAAGAAGGGCGGCGCATCCGCGAGGCCTTCATCGCGCCGGAGGGCAGCGTGATCGTTTCGGCCGACTACTCGCAGATCGAGCTTCGCATCATGGCGCATCTGTCGCAGGACGAAGGCCTGTTGCGCGCCTTCCGTGAGGGTCAGGACGTGCACCGCGCGACCGCCGCCGAGGTGTTCAACGTCACGCCGCTGGAGGTGACGCCCGACCAGCGCCGCGTAGCCAAGGTCATCAACTTCGGCCTCATCTACGGCATGAGCGCGTTCGGGCTGGCGAGCAACCTTGGCATTGGCCGCGACGCCGCCAAGCTCTATATCGACCGTTATTTCGCCCGCTATCCCGGCGCCGCGCGCTACATGGACGAAACGCGCCAGACCGCGCGGGAGCGCGGCTATGTGGAAACCGTCTTCGGGCGGCGACTCTGGCTGCCCGACATCAACGGCGGCAACGGCCCGCGCCGCCAGGCGGCCGAGCGCGCCGCCATCAACGCGCCGATGCAGGGCACGGCCGCTGACCTCATCAAGCTGTCGATGCTCGCCGTGCAGGGATGGCTCGAGCGCGATGCGATGCGCTCGCGCCTCGTCATGCAGGTGCACGATGAACTGGTCCTGGAGGTCCCGCAGGATGAGCTGGCCGTCGTGCGCGAGCGGTTGCCGGAACTGATGTGTGGCGTCGCAACACTGCGCGTGCCGTTGGTGGCCGAAGTCGGTGCCGGCGCCAACTGGGAAGAAGCGCACTGAGGCGGCTGCCCGCTTGCCGTTCCGCAAGGCATGGCGTTTGGTTTCCTGCCAAGGCAGTGTGCGTGCGGCCGCAGCATCCATCGCCGATGATCCGCCGTATCCATTGATGCGGGGTTGCGGCGGGTTTTGCGTTGCAGCAGACTGGACGTGATTCCAAAGATTCAAAGCTCCAGGAGAACGGTATGGCAGGGCAGGCCGACGGCGCGGGCGGACCGCGCATTGTGGTGGTGGGCGGCGGCGCGGGCGGGCTCGAACTCGCCACGCGTCTTGGCGACAGGCTCGGCAAGCGGGGCACCGCGCAGATCGTGCTGGTCGATCGCAATCCGACCCATATCTGGAAGCCGCTTCTGCACGAAGTCGCTGCTGGCAGCATGGATCCGAACACGCACCAGCTCGAATACGCCGCGCAGGCGCGCTGGCATGGCTTCGAATTCCAGCAGGGCGAACTGAAGGCGCTCGATCGCGCCGGCAAGACGATCACCGTGTCGGGCTATCTCGATGCCGACGGCACGGAGGTGCTGCCCGAGCGCGCCATTCCGTACGACGTGCTGGTGCTCTCCATTGGCAGCGTGACGCATTTCTTCGGCGTGCCGGGCACCGCTGAACACGCCATCGCGCTCGATACCGCGTCGCAGGCCGAGCGCTTCCGCCGCAAGCTGATCTCTGCCTGCATGCGTGCCCAGAACGGCGTGCCGGGCGCACGCTCGCAGGTCGATATCGCGATCGTGGGCGCCGGTGCGACCGGCGTGGAGTTGTCGGCCGAGCTGCGCAACACGGCGCACGTCCTGGCCGCCTATGGCCTGCACAAGCTGGACCCGCGCCGCGATATCTGCATCCACCTCATCGAGGGCGGGCCGCGCATCCTGCCGGCGCTGTCCGAGCGTGTCTCAGCCGAGACGACCAAGCTGCTTCACAAGCTCAACGTCGACGTCATTACCGGCGAGCGCGTGACGGAAGTCACCGGCACCGCCGTCAATACTGCGAGCGGCAAGTCCATCCCGGCCGATCTGACTGTGTGGGCCGCAGGCATCCGGGCGCCGTCGGTGCTGGGTGAGTTGGGCCTGCCGGTCAACAAGCTGGGGCAGGTGATCGTCTCGCGCACGCTGCAGGTCGACGGCGAAGAGACGATCTATGCGTTTGGCGATTGCGCCAGCTGCCCATGGCCCGAAACGTCGGGCAGCGTGCCGCCGCGCGCCCAGGCCGCGCACCAGCAGGCGACGTATCTGTTCAAGGCGCTGCGTTTGCGGCTTGAAGGCAAACCGGCCGAGCCGTTCGCGTTCAAGGATCTCGGCTCGCTCGTCTCGCTGGGGCACTTCAGCGCCGTGGGGAGCCTCATGGGCGGCCTGATCGGCGGCTCGATGTTCATCGAGGGGTTGATGGCCCGGCTGATGTACACCTCGCTGTATCGCATGCACGTGATGGCGCTGCACGGCTTTATACGCATGGCGCTCGATACGGTCACGCACTGGCTGCGCAGCAAGACGAATCCGCGCGTCAAGCTACACTAGCCGCTTCGTCCACCGTAACCGCCCGAGGGCGTGAGGAGAGTGCGATGCAGCTTGAAGCAGAAGTGGAGAGTCTGGTACCCGGCCGCAGCTTCGATCGGCGCGGCTTCATGAAGACGGCGCTGGGTTCGGCGTTTGCGGCAGCGGCCTTGCCGGTGTCCGCACAGGCCATCAAGACCGATTTCAATGGCTTGACGGCCGGCGAGGTCACGGTGCCGGTGGGCGACTTCAAGATGCCCGCCTACCGCGCCCAGCCGGAGGGCAAGACGAAGCTGCCCGTGGTGATCGTGGTCAGCGAGATCTTCGGTGTGCACGAGTACATCGCCGATGTCTGCCGGCGCTTCGCCAAGCTCGGCTATCTCGCCATCGCGCCGGAGCTGTTCGTGCGCCAAGGCGACCCGCAGTCGATCGCGACGATCAGCGAGCTACAGGAGAAGATCATCTCCAAGGTGCCCGACGCGCAGGTGACGGGCGACCTGGAGGCCACGGTGGCGTGGGTCAAGCAGAACGGCGGCGACGCCGCGCGCATCGGCATCACCGGTTTCTGCTGGGGCGGCCGCCAGACCTGGCTGTTTGCCGAACACAGCCCCGATATCAAGGCGGCGGTGGCATGGTATGGCCACCTGAAGGGCAATCCCAGTGCGCTGCAGCCGGCGTTTCCGATCGACCGTGTCGACGAGCTCAAGGCCCCCGTGCTGGGCCTGTACGGCGCCAAGGACACCGGCATCACGCAGGATGCCGTCAACGCCATGAAGCAGGCGCTCGAGCATTCCAAGAACCCGAAGGCCCGCGCGTCGCGCATCATCGTCTATCCGAATTCCGGCCACGCGTTCCATGCCGACTACCGGCCCAGCTACGTCAAGGCGGATGCGGAAGACGGCTGGAAGAAGTGCGTCGCCTGGTTCAAGGACCACGGCGTGGAATAGGCCGCGTCCGCTGCTTGCACGACGGCCCCATGCCATCGCTTGGGGCCTTTTGTATTTGGTTGCGCTGGCAAAGGACGGCAAACGGGCATACAATGCGTGCCTTCTTGCAACTGTGTTGCGTTTGTCGGCTCCCGCCACATGACCCTCGATACCACCCTGTTAGGCATCCTCCTGGCCACCGCACTGTCGGGCATCGGCAGCATGGCCGGCGCCGCCGTGCTTTCGCTGACCGTGCTGGCGCGCGTGGTCGATCGCATGGTCAGCTTTTCGGTCGGTGTGCTGCTGGCAACGTCGCTGCTGCATTCCCTGCCTGAGGCATTTGAGGCGCACCACGGCGTCGTGCCGAACACACACGCGCTGTTCGCCACGCTGCTCGCGGGGCTGCTGGGCTTTTTCCTGCTCGAGAAGATCTCGCTGATCCGCCACTCGCATCACCATGAGGGCGACGGGCATGGCCACCACCACGGACATGATCGGCAGGAGGCCGGGCGCAGCGGGCTCATGATTCTGGTGGGCGACGGGCTGCACAATTTTTCCGACGGCATTGTCATTGCGGCTGCGTTCCTGGCGGACATCAAGGTCGGCATCGTGACGGCCCTGGCGATTGCCGCGCACGAAATCCCGCAGGAGATCGGCGACTTCATGGTGCTGCTGAACGCAGGCTTCTCGAAGACGCGTGCCTTTGTCTACAACCTGCTGTGCAGCGTCTGTGCACTGGTGGGGGCCGTGCTGGGCTACTACCTGCTCGACCGTCTGACGTCATGGATCCCGTATGTGCTGGTGGTTGCGTCGAGCAGCTTCATCTACATCGCCGTGTGCGATCTGATGCCGCAGATGAAGCGGCGGCCGCGCTGGCAGGAATCCGCCGTGCAGGTCGCGCTGATCGTCGCCGGGGTCGGGATGATCTTCCTGCTCACGGAAGGCCTGCACGGACACGCGCACTGAGCGCCCGAATCAGGCGAGGAAAAAAGCCCGGTCCATGCCGGGCATTTTTCCGGTGGCATCCAGGCGCCTTGGGGCGTCAGGGGTTCGGTCCCGTGGCGACCGGGCGCGATGGATCGGCGCACCACTCGCTCCATGAGCCCGCGTACAGCGCCGCGCCCTGGAGGCCGGCAATTTCCATCGCCAGCGCGTTGTGGCATGCCGTCACGCCGGAGCCGCATTGCAGCATGGCGTCTTCGGGCTTGGCGCCGGCCAGCACGCCGGCAAACTCGGCGCGTAATTGTTCGGCCGGTTTGAATGTGCCGTCGGCACGCAGGTTGTCGCGGAAGAACCGGTTGCGAGCGCCGGGGATGTGTCCGCCGACCGGATCGAGCGTCTCGTTCTCGCCGCGGTAGCGGTCCGGCGCGCGGGCATCGATGATGGGCTTGCCAGGCTGCCCGAGATACTTCTGGACGATATCCACCGTCACCAGCGGCGCAAGCGACGGCTTGCGCGTCAGGTTGCCCGGGGCAGCCACCAGCTGCGGCTCTTCAGGCACGACGTTTTCGACGGGATAGTGCCCGGCCTCCCACGCCTGCAGGCCGCCGTCGAGCACGGCCACGTCGGCGTGGCCGACCCAGCGCAGCAGCCACCACAGCCGGGCGGCATACATGCTGCCCTGGCGGTCATAGGCGACGACTTGCGAATCGTCGTTCACGCCCAGCGCCTGCAGCCGGGCGACGAGCGCGTCGGCATCGGGCAGCGGATGCCGGCCGTTGGTGCCCGTCTTGGGGCCGGACAGCTCGTTGTCGAGGTGCAAGTAGAACGCGCCACGGATGTGCTTGGCGTGATACGCCTCGCGTCCGGCGGCCGGGTCGGCCAGGTCGAAGCTGCAATCGATGACGACAACGCTCTGCGGCGCGCTTTGCTGCAGCGCGGCCAGTTGCGGCGCGGTGATGAGGGTGGCGTAGTGAGCGCGTTCGCTCATGGCGGCAATCTCCGGGGTTCGATCAAACTTCTGGGTGAATCTCGGCTTCCGGGCCGGACACGGCGGTCTGTGGCGTCGGATGCTCGCTGCCCGACTGGCGGGCCCGCATGATCGTGGTCACGATGCCGCTCCCGATGATGAGCGCCATGCCCGCCCACGACAACGCGTTCAGGTGGTCGTGCCACAACAACATACCCCAACCGCTCGCAAACACGATGCCGGTGTACTGGAGGTTGGCCGTCAGCAGCGTATTGCCGCGCTTGTAGGCGCGCGTCATGGCAGTCTGGCCTAGCGTGGCGAGCAGGCCAACGGCCAGCAGCAGTCCCGCGCTTGCCCACGTATGCGGCTGTGCGCCGCCAATCAGCATCCACACGCCGCCCGCCACCGCGCTCACCAGCGAGAAGTAGAAGACGATGCGCGCCTCGTTCTCGCCCAGGTCGCCCAGTTGGCGGACCTCCACATAGGCGAGGGCGGTAAATACGCCGGACACCAGCCCGACCATGCCACCGGTCATCTGCGACGGCCCGACACTGGGCTGCAGCAGGCAGATCACCCCGATGAACGACATCAGGATCGCTGTCACCATCTTGCGATCGGCGCCGCCCGGCTTGCCGGCCAGCGTGGCGCCCGCGCCGATGATCAGCGCAATCCACACCGGCGACATGTAGTTCAGCGTCATGGCCGTCGCCAGCGGCAGCAGGCTGATGGAGGTGAACCACAGCAGCAGCGACGTCACGCCGAACACGCTGCGCTTGATGTGCGACGTGAGATACGGCGTACGGATGCCAGCGCCCGTGCGGTACAGCACGGCGCCCATCAGCGCCATGCCGATCACGCTGCGGTAGAAGACGATTTCGCCGGTGCTGTAGTGCGCCGAGGCGAGCTTGACGCATACGCCCATCGCAGAAAACGCGAAAGCCGCAAGGATCATCCACAACGACTGGCGGGAGGAACTGGTGGCCGTCTGGGCGGCTTCGACTGCAGTATCGGCGGGCATGGGCGAAGGGCAAAAAAAACGGCGCAGGCCACAAGGGCTGCACCGTTCGTATTGTGACGCGGAAGGCGGCGGATGCCTATGGTCAGTAATCCATGACGCGGCGATACCATTCGTGAAAGTGCTGCATGCCGTCTTCCATGGGGGACTGATACGGGCCGACTTCGCTCGTGCCGCGCTTGAGCAGCGCCAGGCGGCCGGCGTCCATGCGTTCGGCGATCTCGTCGTCTTCGATGCAGGTTTCCATGTAGGCGGCCCGTTCGGCCTCCACGAACTCGCGCTCGAACAGGACGATCTCTTCCGGGTAGTAGAACTCGACCACGTTGCGGGTCTTGGCCGGGCCCATCGGATGCAGGGTCGAGACCACCAGCACGTTCGGATACCACTCGACCATCACGTTCGGGTAGTACGTGAGCCAGATCGCGCCGTACTTGGGCATCTCACCGTTGTTGAAGCGCAGCACGGCGTCGTGCCACTTCTGGTACGCCGGTGTGCCTGGCTTGCGCAAATTGGCGTGGATGCCGACGGTCTGCACGCTGTGCCACTCGCCGAATTCCCATTGCAGGTCGTCACACGAGACGAACTGGCCCAGACCGGGGTGGAAGGGCACGACGTGGTAGTCCTCGAGGTACACCTCGATGAAGGTCTTCCAGTTGTAGTTGCAGTCGTGCACCTCGACGTGGTCGAGCATGTAGCCGGAGAAGTCGAGATCGCGCGCCACGCCCAGGCGGGCCAAGTCATTGCGGACATCGCGTTTGCCCTCGAACAGCAGGCCGTTCCAGTTCTGCAGCGGCGAGCGCGACAGGTGCACGCACGGCTGCTGCGCGAAATGCGGCGCGCCCAGAAGCTCGCCCTTGAGATCGTACGTCCAGCGGTGCAGCGGACACACGATGTTCTGGGCATTGCCGCGCCCATTGAGCATGATGGCCTGCCGATGCCGGCACACGTTGGAGAGCAGTTCGACGCCGTTCGGGTTGCGGACCAGCACGCGGCCTTCGGATTCGGCGGCGAGCGTGTGGTAGTCACCCACCTCCGGAACCATCAGCTCGTGGCCGACATAGCCCGGGCCCTGCTTGAACAGACGTTCGATTTCAGTTTGATACAGCGCCTCGTCAAAGTATGCAGAGACGGGCAACTGGGTTTCAGACGGCACCAGGTTCAGTGCGGTGCTGAGATTGGACATTATCCCCACTCCCAATAACGGTGAAAGCAGTGAACAACCCAACCATCGAAAAGATCGATTTGGGAAAGGACGCCATCGGCGGGCGGCTCAAGGTCTGTTGAAATGAAAAAACGAGCGCTGCCGGCCCCCGCTTGGGCCAACGACCATACGCTTGATGGGCCAACAGACCCGAACCACCGGTACGGGGCGGTGTATGCCGGCCCGGCCTTTGGAGGAAAGGGGGGGATTGTACCCCAGGGAAATCGATAAGTCCCTGATTTTTCGTCGCCTTTCGGCTGCCGGCCGGTCCTGCCGGTGTCCGCCGCCGTCGCCGCCGCTTCCAACCGCCCAGAAGCCGCCGCCCTGCGCCATATGCGCAGAACGCACGCCGATTTGCCGTAAAATGCCGGATTGTCCTTCTCTCATTCGCAACCGGCATGCCCCGTGCCTCTAACGACGCCTCCGCCGCTGCCGGCGACGCGTCCGCCACTCCCGCCGCAGCCCCGGCATCTTATGAAGCGGCCATGGCCGAGCTCGAAACCCTGGTCGCCAGCATGGAATCCGGTGAACTGCCGCTGGAGGCCTCGCTTGCGGCGTATCGCCGCGGGGCCGAGCTGGTCCGGTATTGCCAGCAGGTGCTGGAGCGCGTGGAGCAGCAGGTGCGCGTGCTCGATGGCGACGCCCTGAAGCCGCTGGCCGACGACGGCAGCCCGAACGAGCAGGCCGGCGCATGACCGACTTCTCGCAATGGATGGCGTCGGTGGTGGCGCGGACCGAAGAGGCGCTCGACCGCGCCCTGCCCGCCGAAACCGTATCGCCGCAGCGCCTGCATGCCGCCATGCGGTATGCCGCCCTGGGCGGCGGCAAGCGCGTGCGGCCGCTCCTGGCACATGCCGCCGGTGCGCTGGGTGACGCATCGCCCGAGGCGCTCGATGGCGTGAGTTGCGCAGTGGAAATGATCCACGCCTACTCGCTGGTCCACGACGACATGCCATGCATGGACGACGATGACCTGCGCCGCGGCCGCCCGACCGTGCATCGCGCCTATGATGAAGCGACGGCCCTGCTGGTGGGCGACGCCTTGCAGACGCAGGCCTTCGCCGTGCTGGCCGAGCTGGACCCGGTCGCCCCGGCCATGCGGGCCGCGTTGGTCAGTGAGTTGGCGCGCGCTTCGGGGTCGGTCGGCATGGCGGGCGGGCAGGCAATCGACCTGCAAAGTGTTGGCGTGGCGCTGTCGCAAGACGCCCTGGAAGCGATGCATCGCATGAAGACCGGCGCGCTGCTGCGGGCGAGCCTGCGTATGGGGGCGCTCTGTGCGGGTGTGCAGGCCGGGGCACTGCAGCAGGTGGATGCCTACGCGGCTGCCGTTGGGCTGGCGTTCCAGGTCGTCGACGACATCCTCGACGTGACGGCCGACACGGCGACGCTCGGCAAGACGGCTGGCAAGGACGAGGCCAATGACAAACCGACCTATGTGTCCATCCTGGGGCTCGATCAGGCCCGTGCGCTGGCGGACGAGCTGCATGCCGCGGCCGTCGCGGCGGTCGCGCGGCTGGCCCGCGAAGCCGGCGAGGCGCGCACCGTACGGTTGGCCGAGATGGCCGACCTGATCGTGCGGCGTGGCCACTGAACAACATCGCATAGACGTTAGAAGTCTTTGCCAAAACGCCAAAGCGGCGGTCCCACATGACGTACGAACTTCTGAACACCATCGACGACCCGGCCGACCTGCGCCGCCTGGACCGTCGCCAGCTCGGGCCCCTGGCGGATGAGCTGCGCGCCTTCGTGCTCGATTCCGTCTCCCAGACGGGCGGCCATCTGTCGTCCAACCTCGGCACGGTGGAGCTGACCATCGCGCTGCACTACGTCTTCAACACGCCGGAAGACCGCATCGTGTGGGACGTCGGCCACCAGAGCTATCCGCACAAGATCCTCACCGGGCGCCGTGACCAGATGAGCACGCTGCGCCAGCTGGACGGCATCTCCGGCTTCCCGCGCCGCAGCGAAAGCCCGTACGACACGTTCGGCACGGCGCACTCGTCCACGTCGATTTCCGCCGCGCTGGGCATGGCGCTGGGCGCAAAGACCAACGGTGAACAGCGTGTCGCCATTGCCGTCATCGGTGACGGTGCGATGAGCGCCGGCATGGCCTTCGAGGCCATGAACAACGCGGGCGTCTACAAAGACCTGCCGCTGGTGGTGGTGCTCAACGACAACGACATGTCGATCTCGCCGCCGGTGGGGGCGCTCAACCGCTACCTGGCGCGGCTGATGAGCGGCCAGTTCTACGCGGCGACCAAGAAGGGGGTGGAGAAGCTGCTGTCGGTGGCGCCGCCGGTGCTCGAATTCGCCAAACGCTTCGAGGAGCACGCCAAGGGCATGCTCGTGCCGGCCACGATGTTCGAAGAGTTCGGCTTCAATTACATCGGCCCGATCGATGGACACGACCTCGAATCGCTCGTGCCGACGCTGCAGAACATCCGCCAACGCGCGCTGGAAGGCGGTGGTCCGCAGTTCCTCCACGTGGTCACCAAGAAGGGCCAGGGCTACAAGCTGGCCGAGGCGGACCCGATCCTGTATCACGGCCCCGGCAAGTTCAATCCGCAGGAAGGCATCAAACCGTCCGCACGCCCGGCCAAGGTGACGTACACGCAGGTGTTCGGGCAATGGCTGTGCGACATGGCCGCAGCCGACAAGCGCCTGATCGGCATCACGCCCGCCATGCGCGAGGGCTCGGGCATGGTCGAGTTCGAACAGCGCTTTCCCGACCGCTATTACGACGTCGGCATCGCCGAGCAGCACGCCGTCACGTTCGCTGGCGGCCTGGCCTGCGAGGGTCTGAAGCCCGTCGTCGCGATCTATTCGACGTTCCTGCAGCGCGGGTATGACCAGCTGATCCACGACGTGGCGCTGCAGAACCTGCCGGTGGTGTTTGCGCTGGACCGCGCCGGCCTGGTCGGCGCGGACGGGGCTACGCACGCCGGCGCGTACGACATTGCGTATCTGCGTTGCATCCCGAACATGATGGTGATGACGCCGGCCGACGAGAACGAATGCCGCCGGCTGTTGAACACGGCATTCGCGCAGGATTGCCCGACGGCGGTGCGCTATCCGCGCGGCGCCGGCCCGGGCGTTGCGGTGGAGCCCACGTTGGAGCCGCTGCCGCTTGGCAAGGCGGAGGTCCGCCGTGCATCCGCGGCGCCTGCGGGCCAGCGCGTGGCAATCCTGGCGTTTGGCTCGATGGTGGCTCCCGCCACCGCCGCTGCCGAGCGCCTCGATGCGACCGTGGTGAACATGCGCTTCGTCAAACCGCTGGACGCCGCTTGCGTGCTGGACATGGCACGCACGCACGATTACGTGGTGACGGTGGAGGAAGGCTGCGTGATGGGCGGCGCCGGCAGCGCCTGCGTCGAAGCGCTGGCCGCGGCCGGTGTCGCCACGCCGGTGCTCCAGCTTGGATTGCCTGACCGCTTCGTCGATCACGGCGACCATGCGGCGCTGCTCGCGCAATGTGGGCTCGACGCCAACGGCATCCTCGCCTCCATCCGCGAGCGTTTTGCCGTACAGCCGCGAGCCACGGCCGCGCGTGTTGCCTGAGCAACACATCATGCATAGGCAGAATCAATCACCCGTATTGCTTCTGCGGGTTTGAGTAGTTGACTGCAGAGGTGGGAAATTTCCCTTACACTCCGCCAGTCCATTTTGTGAATTGTGTGCGCAGTCGCGGGATGGGTTGAGACGATCACTTGAGGGGTGGTCTCGATCAGCCAGGTTCCGCGGTTTCACACTCGTTGCGTTCCGGTCGACTGCGATGGCCGGGCGACCGTAAAGGAAACCGATCATGAACGATATGAACCCGGCCTTCGCCATGCCGGACGTGCAGTCCAGCCACGATACCCGCCAGATTCCGATCCAGCGCGTTGGCGTGCGCGGGGTGCGTTACCCGATGTCGCTGCAGACGCCGTCGGGCGTGCAGAACACCGTGGGCACGTTCAACCTGGACGTGCACCTGCCGGCCGACCAGAAGGGCACGCACATGTCGCGTTTCGTCGCGCTGCTCGAAGAAGAGCGCGAGCCGCTGAACCTGGCCCAGTTCCAGTTGCTGCTGGAAAAGATGCTGGAGAAGCTCGAGGCCGACGCCGGCCGTATCGAAGTCCACTTCCCGTATTTCGTCAGCAAGACGGCCCCGGTGTCGGGCGTGCAGTCGCTGATGGACTATGAGGTGACGATGATCGGCGAAGTGCGCAACGGCCATACCACGGTCCGCGTCAAGGCGCTGGTGCCGGTCACGAGCCTGTGCCCGTGCTCGAAGAAGATCTCGCAGTACGGCGCGCACAACCAGCGTTCGCACATCACGATCGACGCCGAACTGGCGGCCGACACGCCCGTCGAAGCGCTGATCCGCATGGCTGAAGAAGAAGCCTCGTGCGAACTGTGGGGCCTGCTCAAGCGCCCGGACGAGAAGTTCGTGACCGAGCGTGCGTACGAAAACCCGAAGTTCGTGGAAGACCTGGTGCGCGATATCGCCATGCGCCTGAACCAGGACGACCGCATCGTCGCCTACACGCTGGAAGCCGAGAACTTCGAATCGATTCACAACCACAGCGCCTATGCGCTGATCGAGCGCGACAAGCGCACGGACAAGTGATCGACGCGCCGCGCTGCAAGAAACAGCCGCTCATCCGAGCGGCTTTTTTCATGCGGGGTGGATGCGGATGTCTTCGAGGTCCCATCGGGGCGTGACGCCGAAGCCGTAGCCGTCCTGCACCTGCGCAGGGTCTGCCTGCAGCCGCATCGCGCCGGCAAACGCGATCATCGCGCCGTTGTCGGTACAGAACTGCAGGTCGGGGTAGTACACACGCAGGCCGCGCTTCTTGCCTTCAGCGTTGAGCCCCTCGCGTAACTGGCGGTTGGCGCCCACGCCGCCAGCCACGACGATGCGCTTGAGGCCATGCTCGCGCGCCGCCCGCAGCGTCTTGCTGACGAGTACTTCAACGATCGCATCGACAAACGCGCGGGCAAGGTCGGCGCGCGGCTGGTAGCAGGTTTCGCTGTCGGTCAGGTTCAGCTTGCGCACTTGCGTGAGCACCGCCGTCTTCAGTCCCGCGAACGAGAAATCGAAATTGCCCGAGTGCAACATCGGCCGGGGCAGGTCGAACACCCCTGGGTTGCCGAATTCGGCCAGGCGCGACACCGCCGGGCCGCCGGGGTAGCCGAGGCCGAGCAGCTTGGCGGTCTTGTCGAACGCCTCGCCGGCCGCGTCGTCGAGCGTTTCGCCAAGCAGCGTGTACTGGCCGACGCCGTCGACGCGCATCAACTGCGTGTGCCCGCCCGAAACGAGCAGCGCCAGGAACGGAAACTCGGGCCGGTCGGCCTCCAGCAGCGGCGAGAGCAGATGGCCCTCGAGGTGATGCACGCCCACCACCGGTTTGCCCAGCGCAAACGCCAGGGCGTTCGCCACCGAGGCGCCGACAAGCAGCGCGCCCGCCAGCCCTGGGCCCTTCGTGTAGGCAATCGCATCGATGTCGGCGGGCGTGGCGCCTGCCTTGCCCAGCACTTCCTCCAGTAGCGGGATCACACGACGGATGTGGTCGCGCGAGGCCAGTTCCGGCACCACGCCGCCGTATTCGCGGTGCATCGCGATCTGCGAATACAGCGCGTGCGCGCGCAGCCCGGCGGCCGTGTCGTACAGGGCGACGCCGGTTTCGTCACAGGAAGATTCGATGCCGAGGACCAGCATGGCGTGTGAAGGAAGAAATCCGTAGGGAGGCGCCGAAGATAGCACAAGCTAAAATGCGCGGTTTTCAGGCATAGACAGAGGCGGCGCGGCGATCATGATGCGGTGCGATGTGGCGGTGATCGGCGCGGGCGCGGCCGGGATGATGTGCGCGGCCGTGGCCGGGCAGCGGGGCGCGCGCGTGGTGCTGATCGACCACGCGACCCGGCTCGCCGAGAAGATCCGCATCTCGGGCGGCGGCCGGTGCAACTTCACCAACGTCAACGCGGGGCCGGCCAATTACCTGTCGAACAACCCGCATTTCTGCCGCTCCGCGCTGGCGCGGTACACGGCGCAGGATTTCATCCGCCTCGTTTCCAGCTACCGCATCCCGTATCACGAGAAGCACAAGGGCCAGCTTTTCTGCGACGACAGCGCCGAAGACATCATCCGCATGCTCGAAGCCGAGTGCGAGAAGGGCGGCGTCCTCTGGCGCACCGGCTGCTCCATTGCTGAGGTCGGCAAGGCGGGCGATGCGTATCGGCTTTCAACCAGCGCGGGGGAGATCGTCGCGCGCAAGCTGGTGATCGCCACGGGCGGGCTGTCCATTCCCAAGATCGGCGCGACGGATTTTGGCTATCGCGTTGCGCGCCAGTTCGGGCTGAAGATCGTCGAGACGCATCCGGCGCTGGTCCCGCTCACGTTCAACGCCGAGCACTGGGCGCCGTTCTCGGCGCTGTCCGGGGTGTCGATGGAAGTGGATGTGACCGTCGCGCAGCAGGCGGGCAAGGGCCGCAAGGGCGGCGCCACCACGTTTCGCGAAGACCTGCTGCTCACGCACCGCGGCCTGTCCGGCCCGGCCATTCTCCAGATTTCGAGCTTCTGGAATGCAGGCCAGCCGCTGGCCATCGATCTGCTGCCCGACACGGACGCCGCGCAGTGGCTGTGCGACGAGAAGTCGGGCTCGCGCAAGCAGCTCGGGACGGTGCTGGCGCAACGACTGCCGGAACGCGTGGCGCAGGCCTGGTGCGCCACGCATGGCGCCAACCCGCATGCGCCGATTGCCGAGCTACCCGACAAACTGCTGCGTGCGCTTGGTGCGGCCCTCAATCGATGGGAGCTGACGCCGTCGGGCAGCGAGGGCTACCGCAAGGCCGAGGTCACGCGCGGCGGCGTGGATACGCGTGCGCTGTCCTCCACGACCATGGAGGCGCAGGGCGCACCCGGCCTTTACTTCATCGGTGAGGTCGTCGACGTGACGGGGTGGCTCGGGGGCTACAACTTCCAGTGGGCGTGGGCCTCTGCCGTGGCGGCGGGGGAGGCCGTGTCTGCCGCTTGACGCCGCGGACGGGGCCGGGAACCGTCCTGGTTCTGTGCTACGATCAGCGATCCACTTTTCTACGTTTGCAACCCGCTGGGCCAGCCGCTCAAGCGGGTTTTGCCGTTTATCGGAGTTCGGAATGTCCCTCAAGGCACAGATCACGGAAGACATGAAGGCCGCCATGCGCGCCAAGGAAATGGATCGTCTGGGCACGATCCGCCTGCTGCAGGCCGCCATCAAGCAGCGCGAGGTCGATGAGCGCATCGAGCTCGATGACGCCGCCGTGCTGGCCGTGGTGGACAAGATGATCAAGCAGCGCAAGGACTCCATCGCCGCGTTCGAGCAGGCCGGCCGCGACGACCTCGTCGCAAAGGAAGCCGCGGAAGTCGCCGTGCTGCAGGTCTACATGCCGGCGCAGCTGTCCGAAGCGGAAGTCGATGCCGCGGTGCGCGAGGCCGTAGCCCGGGCCGGTGCCGCCGGTCCGCAGGACATGGGCAAGGTGATGGGCATCCTCAAGCCGGCCCTCGCCGGCCGCGCCGACATGACGCAAGTCTCCGCCCGCGTGAAGGCGGTGCTTGCCGGCGCCTGATCCTGCCCGACCAACGTTCCCCACAGGGGCGCACCGCGCGTGATCCCGCAGCCGTTCATTGACGACCTGCTCAACCGCGTCGACATCGTCGACGTGGTGGGCCGTTACGTGCAGCTGAAGAAGGGCGGCGCCAACTTCATGGGGCTGTGCCCGTTTCATAACGAGAAGTCGCCGTCGTTCTCGGTGTCGCCCACCAAGCAGTTCTATCACTGCTTCGGATGCGGCGCGCACGGCTCGGCCATCGGCTTCCTGATGGAGTTTTCGGGCCTGTCGTATGTCGAGGCCATCAAGGACCTCGCGCAGTCCGTCGGCATGGTGGTGCCCGAGGAGCGCGGCGGCCTGCCACCGGCCGCCCGCGCCGAGCAGCAGGCCAAGACGGTCGCCCTGGGCGACATCATGGCCCGTGCCTGCGACCACTACCGCAAGCAGCTGCGCAGCGCACCCAACGCCATCCAGTATCTCAAGGGCCGCGGCCTGACGGGCGAGATCGCCGCGCACTTCGGCCTCGGATATGCGCCCGACGACTGGCAATCGCTCGAAGCCGTGTTCGGCCCGTACCGGGACGACGCCGTTGCCGCGCCGCTGATCGAAGCGGGCCTGGTCATCGAAAGCGAGAAGACCGGCGCCGACGGCACGCACCGCCGCTACGACCGCTTCCGCGATCGCATCATGTTCCCCATCCGCAATACCAAGGGCGTGGTGATCGGCTTTGGCGGCCGGGTGCTGGGGCAGGGCGAGCCCAAATACCTCAACTCCCCCGAGACGCCGCTGTTCAGCAAGGGCACCGAGCTGTACGGCCTGTTCGAGGCGCGCAACGCCATCCGCGAGTTCGACTACGTGCTGGTCGTGGAAGGCTACATGGATGTCGTCGCGCTGGCGCAGCTCGGGTTTGCCAACGCCGTCGCCACGCTCGGTACGGCCTGCACGCCCATCCACGTGCAGAAGCTGCTGCGGCAGGTCGATACCGTGATCTTCTCGTTCGACGGGGACAGCGCCGGGCGCCGGGCCGCGCGCCGCGCGCTGGAAGCCTGCCTGCCGCACGCCACCGACAACAAGACGATCAAGTTCCTGTTCCTGCCGCCCGAGCACGATCCGGACACGTTCGTGCGCGAAGAGGGCACCGAGGCGTTCGCCCGGGAAGTCCACAACGCTATGCCGCTGTCGCGCTTCCTGCTGCAGGCCGTGACGGAAGATCTCGACCTGCGCCAGCCCGAGGGCCGTGCCCGCGCGCAGTACGAAGCCAAGCCGCTGCTCGCTGCGATGCCGGCCGGCGGCCTGCGCCTGCAGATCGTGCGCGGCCTGGCCGAACTGACCGGCACCACGCCCGCCGACATCGAAGCGCTGTGCGGCCTGCGCAGCGACCCCGCCCAGGCAGGCCGCATGACGCAGAAGCGCCCGCGTGTGGCGCGTACGGCACCGACCGCGCTGGAGCAGAAGGTGCTGCGGTTGCTGATGCGGTATCCGGCCCTGGCCGGCCGGCTCGATGCCGATGCGCGCGCCCAGTTGACAGCGCCCGAACTGCCCCAAGGTGAGGTACTGGCAGGACTGTTGGCCGAATGCGATGCCGCGGGCCCGGACGTGCACTTCGGCGCCTTTGTCGAGCGCCTGGGGCAGACGCCTTACGCCGAAGCCTTTGCCGGCCTGCGTACCGCCGTGCTGCAGGACGACATCGAACTCGAGCCCGCGATCTTGGAGTTTGATACTGCGGTGCAGAAGATGCTCGCCGAGCCGCTCAAGCGTGAGTTGGAGATGCTGCAGCGCAAGATGGAAGCCGGCCATGCGAGCGACGACGACAAGGAGCGCATGCGCTGGCTGGTGGCCGAGATCAGCCGCCGCCGGCAGCTCGTGTAGCGCCGACGCCGCAGCGCCGGGGCCAGACGGGGCGGGCCATTGCGGGTAGCCCCTTGATTTTTCAGGCGAAAACCCGATTTTCGTTTAGACCGGCCGGGTCTGACGTGCTAGAATAGCCGGTTTGGATTGCAAGACCTTTTTCCCATTTTCGGGGGAGTGAGCGTGCCCATGGTGAAGGTGAAGACCTCCGCGAAGGCCGGTTCCAAGGCCAGTCCTGCTTCTGTTTCTGCCACGCGAGTCTCATCGGCGCGCGGCGCCGGGGGCGGAAAGACCACAGCGGGAACGGCGAAAGTCGCGAACGGTCGGACCCATGTGGGGCAGGCGGGAACCAAGGCCACTGCGCCGGCAAAGACGGGGAAAGCCCAGCCGCGCCAGTCCGCCGACATCGCCGTCGCCGCCAAAACGGCACCACGCACAAAGGGTGCAGTCCAATCTTCAACCTCAGGCAAGGTCTCGACGTCGATGAGCACGAGCGCCAGACCTGGCGGCAAAGCCGCTTCCGTCGCACTCAAGGGCAAGACAACCACCGTGGCGAAATCGAAAGTTACCGAAGTCGAGAGCAAGCAGACCACTGCCAGCGCGCGCGCAACCAAGACGGGTACCGCTCGTACCAGCACCGCAGCCAAGCCGACCAAGGCGGCAGCGGAGGACACCAAGCGCACGGCCCAGGCAGCGGCCACTCCCACCCCAACTCCCCCTGCGCCCCGCGCGGCGGCGGCAGCCGAGCCCAAGAAGCGCGGTCGCAAGCCCAAGGCCGAGACGCAGGCAGATGACGACAGCAGCACGGACGTGACTGAAGAATTTGACACCCCCGCCGCTCCGGCGCCGAAATCCGAGAAGCTGAAGGCCCGTGACCGCAAGGCCAAGGAAAAGGCCCTGCTCAAGGAATTCGCGGCCTCGCAGCAAGGCGGTTCGGAAGAAGAGCTCGAGGCTCGCCGCCAGAAGCTCAAGGCGCTGATCAAGCTGGGCAAATCGCGTGGCTACCTGACCTACGCCGAAATCAACGACCACCTCCCCGACGACATGGTCGACGTGGAGTCGATGGAGACGCTGGTTGCCACGCTCAACGACATCGGCGTGGCCGTGTACGAGCAGGCGCCGGACGCCGAAACGCTGCTCCTGAACGACAACGCGCCTTCCGTGACCACGGAAGAAGAGGCGGAGGAAGAAGCCGAAGCCGCGCTGTCGACGGTGGACTCCGAATTCGGTCGCACGACTGACCCGGTGCGCATGTACATGCGCGAAATGGGCACGGTCGAGCTGCTCACGCGCGAAGGCGAAATCGAGATCGCCAAGCGCATCGAAGCCGGCCTGAAGGACATGGTCATGGCCATCTCGGCCTGCCCGGTCACCATTTCGGAAATCCTCGCCATGGGCGAGCGCGTGGCCAATGACGAAGCCAAGATCGACGAGTTCATCGACGGCCTGATCGACCCGAATGCCGAAGCCGAGGCCGCTGCCGCCGCGCAAGCCGAGGAAGACGAAGACTTCGAGGACGAGGAAGCCGAAGAGGAAGGCGACGAAGAAGAAGACGAAGACGATGACGGCGCCGGCGCGTCGGCCGCGTCTGCGCGTCAGCTCGAAGAGCTTAAGCAGGCTGCGCTCGAGAAGTTCCGCATCATCGCCGACCAGTTCGACAAGATGCGCCGCGCGTTCGAGAAGGAAGGCTACAAGTCCAAGCCGTACCTGAAGGCGCAGGAAGCCATCCAGAACGAACTGATGACGATCCGCTTCACGGCGCGCAACGTCGAGCGCCTGTGCGACACGCTGCGCGGCCAGGTGGACGAGGTGCGCAAGCTCGAACGCGCGATCCTGAACATCGTGGTCGACAAGTGCGGCATGCCGCGCGCCGATTTCGTCGCGCGTTTCCCGGGCAACGAGACCAACCTCGACTGGATCCAGTCCGTCGTGGCCGACGGCAAACCGTACAGCGCCATCGTCGAGCGCAACGTGCCGGCCGTGCACGAGCTGCAGCAGAAGCTGATCGACCTGCAGGCGCGCGTCGTTCTGCCGCTGGCCGAGCTGAAGGACGTCAACCGCAAGATGTCGGAAGGCGAGCGCCGCGCCCGCGAGGCCAAGCGCGAGATGACCGAGGCCAACCTGCGTCTGGTGATCTCGATCGCGAAGAAGTACACCAACCGCGGCCTGCAGTTCCTCGACCTGATCCAGGAAGGCAACATCGGCCTGATGAAGGCGGTGGACAAGTTCGAATACCGCCGTGGCTACAAGTTCTCGACGTACGCGACGTGGTGGATCCGCCAGGCCATCACGCGCTCGATCGCGGATCAGGCGCGCACCATCCGTATTCCGGTTCACATGATCGAGACGATCAACAAGATGAACCGCATCTCGCGTCAGATCCTGCAGGAAACCGGCCAGGAGCCGGATCCGGCAACGCTGGCCGAGAAGATGGAGATGCCGGAAGACAAGATCCGCAAGATCATGAAGATCGCCAAGGAGCCGATCTCCATGGAAACGCCGATCGGTGACGACGACGACTCCCATCTGGGCGACTTCATCGAGGATACGAACACGCTGGCCCCGGCCGAAGCGGCGCTGCATGGTTCGATGCGCGGTGTGGTGAAGGACGTGCTCGATTCGCTGACGCCGCGCGAAGCCAAGGTGCTGCGCATGCGCTTCGGTATCGAGATGAGCACCGACCACACGCTGGAAGAGGTCGGCAAGCAGTTCGACGTGACGCGCGAACGTATCCGGCAGATCGAGGCGAAGGCACTGCGCAAGCTGCGCCATCCGAGCCGTTCCGACAAGCTGAAGAGCTTCCTGGAAGGCAGCTAAGGTCGAATCCAGGGGTGGGCTTCGGCCCACTTTCGGGTAAAATCGCATACATGGCCCGGCCTAACCCGCCGGGTTTCTTTTTGCCGGGCGCCTGTTCGGGCGCCGCACACCTTGGGCCTCTAGCTCATGCTTGGTTAGAGCAGCGGACTCATAATCCGTTGGTGCCGGGTTCGACTCCCGGGGGGCCCACCATCTTTTCTTCCCTCGACGTAGTCTCTTGCTGGCCGACATGGGTGCCGGCCCCTTCAGTCTGGTGCGGCCAAGAGCGCCTTGCCCTTCCGGGACCGGCTTTTGCTAAAACACTTCCCTTCCAAGAAATATCGGCTGATTCCTGAATTCGATAATGCCGGCGCGCCAATACGTCCCCTCAATGGGGGATGGGTTTAAAACACTTCAAACGAAACCGTTTCATTCCCTCGTTTGAAAAATCGGCAGCCCGCGCCGCGCCTGCTTGTACAGGGGATGGTCGGCGGTGTTTTGAATGAAATCTCTATTTACTTCATACTCGGCGCGGACCATAGTTTCCGCCATAACGACAAGTAAATAGCCAGTAGCGTACCTTCGGAGACACAGGATGTTACGCATTCAAAACGGGCCATTCCAACATTCCGCTTCTGCGCGTGCCCACGCGCGTCATCGTCATCGCGGCGGCGATCCGGCTCGCCTGCGGTAGCAGCCTCACCTTCATTGTTTTGAGATCGGCGCCTGGCCGATCTGCGTGATACCCGCGCATTGCGGGTCGCACGCGTTCAAGCACGCTTGTCGTTTCCGTCGTTTGCCGCCCGGCCTGTGGACAAGACGAAGCGTGCGCTGCCGGCTTCCATGCGCGGCAGACGGAGTATTGGCCGGATACCGCCGGCGCCAGCACAACAAGTTCCGAAAACGCGAGGAGACACCATGGGAAGTCCACGTCATCTTTTTATTGTCATGGCAGCCAGTTGTCTGGCGGCCGTGCCGTTCATCGGCGGGTGCGGCGGGGCGGATGACCCCGGTTCGTCGGATGTGGCGCAGTGCTCGGGCAGTTCCTGCCCTCCGAGCGGCGCGACCACCACGCCCAGCACCCCCGCCAGCCTGTGCCCGGCGTCGCTCGACTATTCGACCACGTACACCGGTGGTTCGGGCAGCGGCGAGTACATCAAGGTCCGGTTCGATACGAGCAAGAACACGTACCAGATGCAGTTCATCGAGTCGTCGGTGCCGACTTCCGCGGGACAGATCAACAACACGCGCAAGGGCCTGACGATCAACGGTACGTTCGTCCATCCGACGAATCTGCCGACGGCCGAACAGAACCGCTGTGCGTTCGTGCTGCAGTCGGGCAAGACGACCGACAACAGCTATGCGATCACCGTCAACCCGCAGGATCCGCCGATGCTGTTTGTCGGCAAGGGGATCGTGGGCGGGGGCATTCCGGGCGCGACGATCCAGTTTGATGGGCCACTTCCGGGCGTGCCCATCGGCGTCGTGCCGTCGCGCACGTTCGACTTTTATCCGTTCCTCGGCTTCTCCGAGACCGTGACGGACTTCTCGCAAGTCGCCGGCCGCTACAACGAGCTCGGCGTGCATGTCACCCCGACCGGTTCGGGCAACCAGACATCTTCGCCGCAAGGCTGGGAACCGGATGCCGTGAACTGGACGCAAACGCTCAACGCTGACGGCTCCTGCACGCCAGACGCGTCGGACTATTCCTGCCACACCACCGGTACGCCGTGGACGCTGCGCCATAACGACGACGGCTCGCCGGACAACGTGTTCGTCAGCCATCCGACCGGCCCGAACACCCCCTATGCCTACGTCGGGCAGGTCTCGCCGTTGATGCTGCTGGCGCCGAGCCAGGCCAAGGGCATCATGATCGTCGGCAAGCTCGGCGGGCAGGTGGTGCCGGTGGTGATCCGCGTGGGGTACTCGTACAGCGACCCCGCGAACCTGCTGGCCTCGGTGGGCGATGACCAGATCGGCATCTCGATCCTGACACCCGCGACGCCCATCCCGACGAACGCGCTCGCCGGCGGCTACATCGGTGCGACCAGCGCATCGGCATGCGGCCTCGTGACTTCGAATGGGCCGACCACCAACATCGGCGGTTTCAACGGCATCAATGGTACGGTCCCGCACCCCGAGCTTCCCGGCACCTACAGCAATGGCTTCTTCCATCCGGAAGCCGGCAACTGCAGCGACGGTACGGCCGTCTCCACGCTCGCCGCGAACTACACGTCCACGCTGTTCCAGAACGGCACGGCCGCCTTCATCAACCCGCTCACCTCGCGTGTGACGGCGCAGTTCGGGCTCGACTACACGCAGGCCTCGCCCGGCAAGTTGATCGTCACCGCGCAGAACGACTTCAACGCGCAAGGGGCAAGCGGCAACGTGGCGCTGTTCAAGGCCGGCGACAAGGGCGTCGCGGTGAAGGTGGGCGACGTGTACGCAATGCTCATGAACAACAACAAGTACAACCCGTTCTTCACGGTGGGCGCGTTCGTCCAGTAGGACGCGCAGCAACGCAACCGCAGGCGGCAGCGCCAGCGCGCTGCCGCGTCTGAACAACGATATGGAGGAGACGCAAATGCAATGGCGTAAATGGCTGGCAGCGCTCGCGTGCGCACCGATGACGGCGGCACTCTTGACGGGATGCGGTGGTGGAGACGACCCGCCGCCGCCCGTGATCCAGCGCCTGTGTCCGCAAGCGATCGACTACAACACCGTCTTCACCGGGGGCTCGGGCTCGGGCGAACTTGTGAAGGTGCAGCTCGACACCACCAAGATGACGTACCAGATCACGTACCTGGCCTCGCCGATTCCGGTCAAGACCGGCACCGTGGCACCCACGCGCGATACGCCGCCCAACAACGTGCAGACTGGCACGCTCACGCAGGAGACGGCGCTGCCGACCGAGAAGCTGAACCAGTGCGCGTTCCGCCTGAACAACGCAAGTCTCGACCCGAGCCGGCCCGCGCGGTTCTTCCTGGGGCAAGGGGTGCTGGGCGGCACGATTCCGGGCGCGACGATCCAGTTCGACGGCATTGTCGGCGTGGGCAGGATTCCGCAGACGACCTTTCCGTATTACCCGTTCATCAGCTTCTCGAACACCGAGACCGATCTGAGCAAGATCGCGGGCAACTACAACCAGTTGGGCTATCACCAGGTGCCGTCGCAGAGCTTCTCGCAGCAGGCGGTCGATGCGCGCTTCACCATCAACGCAGACGGCACGTACACCGAATGCGACAACCTCGGCGTGAAGAACGGCGGTGCATGCCTGACCTCCACCGCGACGGTCAACCAGAAGTTCACCTTGCGCAGCGACGCGCCGGCCTTCACCACGCTGAACTACCAGCCGCAGGTGCCGCCGACGGTGTCGTCGCTCGATCCGAGCAAGGCGGGTAAGGGCGTGCTGATCGTGGGCAAGCTGTACGGCCAGCTCGTCCCGATCTTCATTCGCGTGGGCGCGGCCAACTCTGATCTGACGGCCGGCCCGCCCGTGGCTGACGACGAATCCGGCATCTCGATCATGGCGCCGGCCGCGAACGTCGCGCAGGGCTCGCAAGACGGCGAGTACACGGGCGTGGACAGCCAGTTCAACTATCGCGCCACGGCGCTGGTCGGCACGCAGGCCACCCTGCTCGACCCGTTCAACGCCTCGCAGGCCGCGCTCACCCGTCCGCTGAACCTGGACTTCACGCAGACCGTGCCGGGCGTGATCCGCACCACGCAGACGAGCGCGCCCGCAGGCTCCGCGCCGACGGGCAAGCTGATCTTCACCGGCAAGACCTTCGGCTTCCTGGACATGAGCGATACGAAGAACCCGTACTTCACCGTGGGTGCCTTCGTGCAGTGACGGCTCCATCCGAAAACGCCATGGGCGTGGCGCATGACCGAGGCAGCGCCACGCCCCGCTCAGAACAACAGGAGGAAGGAACATGAAACGACTGACTGTCGCATTGATGGCGGCTTGTGCAACGGGCGGCGCCATGGCGCAGCAGGCCGGCGACAACGTGGCCACGCTGGGGTGGTTCCACATCATGCCGCAGGACTCCAGCAACAACCTGACGACCACGGTGATCAACGCGCCGATCAACGACCCGCTGCGCCTGCCGCGCAGCTTCACGTCGCCCAACAGCGGCCTGACGGTCAACAACGCCGACACGCTCGGCCTGACGCTCACGCACTTCTTTACGGACAACATCGCGCTGACCACGATTGCCGGCGTGCCGCCCGAATTCAAGCTGACCGGGCATGGCGTGATCCGCGCGCCCGGGCCGGCAGGCGCGCTCGGGCATGTGGACCTGGATGATCCTTCGAACCAGCCGGCGGTGCGCAAGGCGCGCCAGTGGAGCCCCGGCGTCATCCTGCAGTACTACTTCGGGCATGCGCAATCGAAGTTCCGGCCGTTCGTGGGCGCGGGCGTGGTCTACAGCTTCTTCACCAACATCGAGCTGAATCCGAACTTTGCTTCGGCCGTCAATCGCGAGCTGGGCAGCGTGCTCGCCGCGGGTGCGGGCAAGCCGGGGCCGACGAGCGTGGAGGGGAAATCCTCGTCGTCGTGGTCGCCGATCTTCAACCTGGGCGCGAGCTATGCCATCAACGAGCGCTGGGCGCTGACGGCAACGGTGTCGTACATCCCGCTCAAGACCGAAGCCGCCACCGTGATCAAGGCCGCGGACGGCACGACGCTCGCCACCACGAAGACCACGCTGAAGGCCAATCCGATCATCACGTTCGTGGGGGTGTCGTACAAGTTTTAGCCGGGTGCCGCTGTCTACCTGGCTAAATCGGCGCGGCGGGCGTCCAACGGGAACGGGTTCCCGCCGCTTTCTTAAGACGGTTTCCACCGTCAGTTCCAGTGAGGCAATAAATGAGCACACGTAAAGTCGTATCTCTTGCAGTTGCACTCGCACTTGCCACCGTAGCAGCCACACCCGCACTGGCCGTCACCGTTTCGCGTGTCGATGGCCAGCCGATGAACCCGAACGGCGAGCCGTTCTCCGTGACCGGCGCAACCACGTTGTCCAAGGGCATCCTGAGCGCCAACTGCACGGTGACGTTCAACGGCACCATCACACCGTCGGGCATCGTCAACATCACGTCAACCACCTTTGCCGGTGGCGGGACGTGCGGCCTGATCACCGGCCTCACGCCGTGGACCGGGCAGGCGGACAGCACCACGCAGCTGACCATCAACAACGCTGCAGTCAATGTCTTCCTGGCGGGCAAGTGCGGCCCGAGCAAGGTGGTGACGACGTGGAACAACGATGCATCGTCGCTCACGTTCACCAACGCGCCGATGGATCCGGACTGCAAGGTCGGCGGCACCGTGTATTCGTCGCCGAAGTTCACGGTGCAGTAAGCACGCCACCGATTGGCCCGCGGATGCGCAGCCGCTGTCAATCGGCATGAAGCAATGGGCCCGGCATGTCGGGCCTGGCTTGTTCTGGGGCGTGCTTCTCAGGGCAATACCCCTGTCGCCAATAGCGACAACGCATGTGCTTCGGAAGTGGCATGATCGCGCTTGCGCCGCTGCACCGGGGCAGCGGCCAATCTTCAGGAGCCAAGACATGCGTTTGCTCACTTCCGCCGCAGCGGCCGTTGCGATGGCCGCATCCGTCGGCATCGTCCACGCACAGACCGCCACGCCTGCCGCCACACCGGCACCCGCCATTGCACAGCAACGCACGCAGGTGCCGGGCTACTACCGCATGGCGCTCGGGGATGACGTCGTGACCGCGCTGTACGACGGCTACGTCGACCTGCCTGCCAAAACGCTGGTGGGCATGAACGCGCAGTCGGTGCAGAGCCTGCTGGCACGCATGTTCGTATCGAGCACACCCGGCATGCAGACTGCCGTGAACGGCTACCTGATCGACACGGGCAGCAAGCGCATCCTCGTCGATACGGGTTCGGGTACCTGCTTCGGTCCGACCATGGGCGGCCTGGCGGGCAACGTGCGCGCGTCCGGTTACCAGCCCGAGCAGGTCGATGCGGTGCTGCTCACCCATTTGCACCCGGATCACGCGTGCGGCCTGCTGACGCCGCAAGGCCAGCCGACGTTCCCCAACGCGCAGGTGTATGTGGCTGCGCCGGAAGCGGATTTCTGGCTCAGCGAGACGATCGCGGCATCCAAGCCGAAAGACATGCAGCCGTTCTTCAAGATGGCACGCGATGCCGTGGCGCCGTACGCCGCCGCCGGCAGGCTGAAGCAGTTCAAGCCCGGCGACGAAGTGGTGGATGGCGTGCGCTCGGTGGTGGCGAACGGCCATACGCCGGGGCATAGCGGCTACCTGGTGAGTTCCAAGGGCCGCAGCCTGCTGGTGTGGGGCGACATCGTCCACAGCCACGCGGTGCAGTTCCAGCACCCCGAGGTCGCGTTCGAATACGACGTCGACCAGAAGCAGGCCGTGGCTTCGCGCCGCAAGCTGTTTGCCGACGCGGCGCAGAACAAGCTGTGGGTGGCCGGTGCGCACCTGCCGTTCCCGGGCCTGGGCCACGTGCGCAAGGACGGCAAGGCCTTCGCCTGGGTGCCGATCGAGTACGGCCCCCTGCGCACCGACCGCGCAGACTGAACCGTCACGCGCCTGCCGGCCGCTTCATCTTGCACGTGGTCGGCAGGTCGAGGTCTTTGGCGGCGGTGGTGCTTTCGGTCTTGTGGCCCCATTGCGTGCCGTCATAGCCGACCTTGACGGTCTTGCCGTCCACCGGTGCGATCGTCGAGACGACTTGCGGCAGCAGCAGTTGGTGGTCGACCTTGCGCATGGTGACTTCGCCGAGGAAGCTCTGCTTCTGCATGCCCTCCAGGGCAAGGGCGATCTTCAGCGGGTCGGTGGAATGGGCCTTGCGGATGGCATCGGTCAGCAGTTCGACCGAGAGCACGGTCCGCGGTGCGAAATGCTCGCCGGCGGCCGTCTGCCGGGCACGGGCGTCCATCTGCATCAGCGGCGCGTTGCCGCTGCCCGGCGTCCATTCCGACACCCACGTCACCTTGCCGAGCTTGGCCTGTGATACCGCCAGCACTGTGCCGGGTGCGCCCGCGCCACTGTGGTTCAGGTAGCGCACGTCGTAGCCCATGTCACCGGCGGCCTTGATGAGCAGGTTCAGATCCTGCCCCCAGTTGCCAGTGAGCAGCGTATCCGCGCCGCTGGCCTTGGCTTTCGAAACATAGGGCGCGAAGTCCTTCACCTTGCCGATCGGGTGCAGCGTCTCGCCGGTGAACTGCACGTCGGGCCGTGCCGCAGAGATCATCTGCTTGCCCAGCGACGCCCACAGCCGCCCATGCGCGTAATCCTGATTGAGCGAGTAGACCTTGCGGATGTCGGGCTGCGTCTTCACGAAGTTGGCCAGCGCGCGCATCTTCATGGCCGTGTTCGCCTCGGTGGCGAAGTGCCAGAAGCTGCAGTGCGCGCCCGTCAGGTCCGGGTCGATCGACGCGTAGTTGATGATGAGCACCCGCTTGTGGGGATTGCGCTCGTTGTGCTTCGTGGCCGCATCGACCATGGCCGCCACCACGGACGAGCCCGAACCCCCGGTGAAGACGATCTTCGCGCCGGCATCGATCGCGCTCTGCAACGCCGACAGGCTGTCCTGCGCCGAGAGCTTGTTGTCGTACGTCGACAGTTCGTAGCGCGCACCGCTGAGCACGCCCTGCGGCTGCGCGTTGGCGTCGTCGATGGCGAGCTTGATGTTGGCCAGGAACTGCTCGCCCACGTTGGAGAGCGGGCCACTCAGCTGATCGATGAACGCGACCTTGATCGGCGCGGCATCGGCGGCGTGCGCCTGCGGTGCGCAAAGCAGCGTCGCGGCACAGGCCAGCGCTGACGACGGACGGGCGAAGCGGAATGATGCAGCCATGGGGTCTCCTTGATTGTTCGTTGTGGCCTACCACGTATCGATGAAGCGGCGCGAGGCAGGGTCGCGCGTATGCCGCGGCGGGGCAGGCGGCACCGATCGCAGCCCGCGCAGCAGCCAGCGGCGCGTGTCGGCGGGGTCGATCACCGCGTCGATCTCGAGATAGCTCGCAATGTTGAGCGCGCGGCCTTGCTCGTAGGCCTCGTCAACCATCTTGCGGAACAGCGCCTCGCGCTCGGCCGGGTCTTGCACCGCTTCCAGCTCCTTCCGGTAGCCGAGGCGGATGGCGCCCTCGATGCCCATGGCGCCAAACTCGCCGCTCGGCCACGACGCCGTGAAGAACGGCGCCTGGAAGCCGCCCGCCGCCATCGCCATCGCCCCAAGGCCGTAGCCCTTGCGCAGCACCACCGTGAAGAGCGGCACGCGCAGGCTGCCCGCCGTGACGAACATCCGGCAGACGTGGCGCACGGTGGCCGTCTTCTCCGCTTCAGGGCCCACCATGAAGCCCGGCGTGTCGCACAGCGAGACGATCGGCAGGTCAAAGGCGTTGCACAGCTGCATGAAGCGTGAGGCCTTGTCGGCGGCGGCCGAATCGATGGCGCCGCCGAGATGCCGGGGGTTGTTGGCAATGCAGCCGAATGCGCGGCCTTCGATGCGGATCAGCGCGGTGATGATGCCCACGCCAAACGCCTTTCGCAGCTCCAGCACGGAGCCGGTGTCGGCCAGTGCATCGATGACGGCGCGCATGTCGTAGCTGCGCAAGCGGTTTTCCGGGATCACGTGGCGCAGGCGTCGGGCGTCGCTGGCGCTCCAGTGGGCGAGCGGGCCCTGGAAGTAGCTGAGGTATTGGCGCGCCGCGTCCACGGCTTGCGCTTCGTTCTCGACGAGCACGTCGATCACGCCGTTGGGGGCCTGCACGCTCACGGGGCCGACCTCCTCGGGGGCATACACGCCCAGGCCGCCGCCCTCGATCATGGCCGGTCCGCCCATGCCGATGGTGGCATCGCGCGTGGCGATGATCACGTCGGCGCAACCGAGCAGCGCCGCATTGCCGGCAAAGCACCGCCCCGACACGATGCCCACCGTCGGCACGAGCCCCGACAGGCGCGCGAACTGGATGAAGGTCGGGCAGTCCAGCCCGCTGATGCCGCGCTTCTCGGTGTCGCCGGGCCGGCCGCCGCCGCCTTCGGCAAACAGCACGACGGGCAGCTTCCACTGCTGCGCCAGGTCCAGCGCGCGGTCGGTCTTCTTGTGGTTGAAGGTGCCCTGCGTGCCGGCCAGCACGGTGTAGTCGTAGGCCAGCACCATGCAGCGGGCGTCCTGGTCGGGAAAGTGCGCGCCGTTGACGGTGCCGATGCCGGTGATGATGCCGTCAGCCGGCGTCGAGCGGATCAGGTCGTCCAGCGAGCGCCGTTGCCGTTGCGCGGCAATGGCCAGGGCGCCGTACTCGATGAACGAATCGGCGTCGCACAGGTGCGCGATGTTCTCGCGCGCGGTGCGCTGGCCCGTCTTGCGTCGGCGGGCGACGGCCTCGGGCCGGTTCTCGTCGAGCCCGAAGGCATGGCGGTCGATGACGGCCTGCAGATCGGGGCGGATGTGGTCCAGGTCGACTTCAACGTCCGCCGCTTCGGCGTGCTGGTCGGCATCGTCCAGCTGCAGCGCCAGCAGCGGCTGGCCTTCGCGCATGGTGGCGCCGGGTTGTGCATACACCTGAAGCACGTGCCCGGATGCCGGCGCGAGCACCACGTGTTCCATCTTCATCGCCTCCATCACGGCCAGCACCTGGCCGCGCGTGACGGCTGCGCCGGCTTCCGCGTGGATCTGGATCAGCGCACCGTCCATGGGCGCCGTCAGCAGTTCGGCATCGTCCGGCAGATCATCGATGGGGACGTGGCGCGCCTGCCCATCCGGATCTGCCGCGGCATCCGACGACGGATGAAACGCTCGGTGCGCACCGTCGCTGGCGTTCAGCAGCTCCGTCAGGCGCGCGTCGAGAAACTGCGTGTGGACCGCGTTGGCCTGCACGTCTGCATCGCTCAGGAGATCCTGCAGCAGCCGCTTGTTCGTCGCCAACCCTTCGATGCGGAATTCGCACAGTGCGCGGTACGTCTGCGCCAGCGCCTGCGCATACGTGCCGCGCGCTGTATGGACGATCAGCTTGGCGAGCAGCGAATCGAAGCGCGGGTTCGGCCGATAGCCGACGTAGCCGCACGTGTCGACGCGCACACCCGGGCCATTGGGTGGCTCGAACGCGGCAAGCGTGCCGGTGGACGGATGCGGCTGGCCGGAAGCGTCGAGCGTTTCGGCATTGATGCGCACCTGGACAGCGTGGCCGCGCGGTGCGATCGGCTGGCCCAGCCCAAGCTCTGCCAGCGACGCCCCTTGCGCGAGCGCCAATTGCGTCGCCACGAGGTCGACACCCGTCACCATCTCCGTGACGGTGTGTTCGACCTGCACGCGCGGGTTGGCTTCCATGAAGTAGAACGCGGCGTGCGGTGTGCCGGCGCCTTCCACCAGAAACTCGAATGTGCCGATGCCGCAGTAGCCGGCCGCTTTGGCGAGCGCAATGGCCGCGTCGGCGATGCCCGCGCGCAGGGCGTCGTCCAGCGCGGGGCTGGGTGCGATCTCGACCAGCTTCTGGTGACGGCGCTGCAGGCTGCATTCGCGCTCGCCCAGGTGCGCGACATTGCCGTGTGCGTCTGCAACGATCTGGATTTCAATGTGGCGCGGCGCCGGCACCAGCGCTTCCACGTAGACGTCGCCGCTGCCGAATGCGGCCTGGGCCTCGGACACGCAGCGCGCATAGGCCTGCGCAATCGCAGCCGCATCGTGCACCGCGCGCATGCCGCGCCCGCCGCCGCCGGCCACGGCCTTGATCATCATGCCGTGCGACGGCGGCAGCGCCGCGAAGAACGCCTGCGCCTCCTGCAACGACGTTGCGCCGCGTGTGCCATTGACGATCGGGATGCCGACTTCGTGTGCCAGCGCCCGAGCCCGGGCCTTGTCGCCGAACATGTCGAGCACGCGCGGGGCAGGGCCGATGAACTGCACGCCGGCTTCGGCGCACCGGCGCGCGAACGCGGCGTGCTCGCTCAGAAAGCCGTAGCCGGGGTGGAGCGCGTCGGCGCCCACGGCGCGCGCGGCGGCGAGAATCGCTTCGCCATCGAGGTACGCACGGGGGCCGGTGCCGGGCAAGGGTACGGCTTCGTCGGCGCGCAGCGGGTGCAGGGCATCCCGGTCGTCTTCGGAATAGACGGCGGCGCAAGGCAGGCCGACCGAGGCGGCCGCGCGGGCAATGCGAATGGCGATCTCGCCGCGATTGGCGATCAGCAGTTTGCGAAACGTCATGTGAGGGGGAGGCGTCAAATCCGTTCTGCGAGCGGCGCGAGATCCTGCTTGCGTACCTTGCCCGTGGCCGTGAGCGGCAGGGCATCGACGATGCGCACGATGGGCACCTTGTAGACCGCCATGTTGTCGCGGCACCACTGGGTGAGCGTCGCGTCGTCCAGCGTGCCGACGGCCTCGGGGCGCAGCATCACGAACGCGACCGGGACCTGGCCGCGCTGCTCGTCGGCGCGGCCGACCACGGCGGAGCCCAGCACAGCGGGGTGCTTGCCGAGCATGGCTTCGATCTCGGCCGGGAATACGCTCATGCCATTGACCTTGAGCATCTCCTTGCGGCGGCCGAGGTAATGGATGTAGCCGTGCTCGTCGATGCAGCCGATGTCGCCGGTGTGGAACCAGCCGTTGCGCAGGGTTTGTGCAGTCGCTTCCGGCTTGTTCCAGTAACCCTTGAGCAGCGTAGGGGTGCGCACGCACAGTTCGCCCTCTGCGCCGATGGGCAGGACTTCGTGCGTGTCGAAATCGCAGATCTTGAAGTCGGTGCCCGGCACGGGCAGTCCCACGAAGATCGGCTGCGAACGCAGGTCGAAATCGTCATCCTGCATGCCGACCGTGAAGGTGTTGCAGGTTTGCGTTTCGGTCATGCCCCAGGCGCTCTCGGCCATCATCGAGCCGGTGAGCTCCCGCCACGCGCGGCGGTACTCCGGGTTCAGCTTCTTGACGAACGACGACACGCCCGTGTGTCGCAGCGAGCGCAGGTTGTATTCGTGCACGCGCGGATGCGCCATCACTTCGGCCGCGCTGTCGACGAGCATCGAGCCGTTGGTGACGCGGTAGCGCTGCACGCCGGCCATGAAGGCCTCGGCATCCCAGCGCGCCAGCAGCACCAGCGGCACGCCGAGGAACGCGGGAAAGATCAGCCCGGTGTTCTCGCCGGCAATCCAGAACTGCGGATAGAAGCTCAGCATGACGGTGTCGCCGTCTGCGCGCAGCGACACGGCCGAAAACGCGGCGGCCATGTCGACCATGTCGCCCTGCGTGTGGATGCAGCCCTTGGGCAGGCCCGTCGTGCCGCCGGTGTAGTTCAGCGCGGCGGGGGCGTCGAGCCCAGCGGGCGGCAAAGCGATGGGCGCAGTGTTTGCCAGCGCCGGCACCAGGTCGATGGCGTCATCGCAGGGGGCGGGCGCTTCGGCCAGCATCGCGGGCAGCGGCAGCGTCGGCTGCGCGGGCACCACATCCGCATAGCGCGTGACGAAAACATGCTCGAGCGATGTCTCGGCCCGCACGTCGCGCACCAGCGGCATCAGCCGATCCAGCGTGACGATGGCGCGCGGCGTCGCGTCGGTGAGCGCATGCATCAACTCCGCGCGCTGCGATAGCGGGCTGATCGGCACATACACGGCACCGAGCTTCAGGATGCCGAAGAACACCACATTGAATTGCGGACAGTTCGAGAGGAACACCCCCACGCGATCGCCCGCGCCAATGCCGTGCCGGGCTAGCAGCGCCGCAAAGCGGTCAGACAGGTCATCGAGCTGGGCGAACGTCGTGTCGTGCCCGTAGAAGTGGATGGCCGGTTTGTCTGGCGTGGTGCGAGCCCAGTGGCGCAGATACTCGGTCAGGGCGACGCGTCCGACGGGGTAGTGGGGTTCGCGGGGGGCATCGACCGGCCATGCGCGCGCCCAGAGCGCGCGAACGCGGCCGAGATACTCGGACTCGTCCATCGCCAAAGCTTGTCTCCGTTGGGTTGTGCAGGGCATACGCCCGTGGGCGTCGCACTGTCTATACTTGATGGTAGTTTTTTATACCAACGGGTATGAATATAGGAGCCGTTTTTTGAGGCGTCAAGCATTCCAGGATGCCGGGCCGCCAGGATGTGCGCACGCTACGGCGTGTTCCCGGGCGGCGTGCGAAAATGCGTGCTATGTCCTCCGTCCGCAAAACCGCTGTCTCCGACGTGAATCCGCCTGCCGAAGCCGAGGCGCCGTCGATGCGCCCGCACATTGCCGAGCGGCAGGAGGCGCGCCGCCGCCAGATTCTCGATACCGCCGCCCAGCTCTTCTTCACGAAGGGCTATGCCGGCATGACGATGAGTGATCTGTGCAGCGCGCTCGGCGTGACCAAGCCGGCGGTGTATTACTACTTCACCGACAAGTACGAGATCTTCGACATCCTGTGCCGCGAGTCGGCGCGGATCACCATGTCGGCCATCCGCGAGACGGCCGACCCGGCGTTGCCGGTGCGCGAACGCCTGCATGCGTGCATGCTGGAACTGGCCCGACGCTGCATCGCGTGCCATTACTCGGCCACGCTCTGCTATCGCGACCGCCAGTACCTGCGCCCCGAGACGATCGAATGGATGGGCGCGATGTCGCGCGCGTACTATCGCGACCTGTATGCGCTGCTCGACGAAGGCAAGCGCCTGGGCGTGTTCGAGTTTGGCGATGCACGCGTCGCGGCACACGCCATGGGCGGCGTCATGGGTTTCATGTACACGTGGCATGACCCGTCGCGCATCGACGCCGAGGTGCTGGCGCGCGAACTGGCCGACGCCATGATGAAGATCATCCTGCCGGCTGCTCCGAGCCCCGGGCCCCAGCGCGCGCGCTGAGCGTAGCCCCCGTTGCCCCTGGCGGCAGCGCGGGGAGCCGGAAAGTCTCCGGCGTCATCAGGTCGATGCCGCAATCGAGCGTTTCCACCCAATCGATGAACCGATTGACCATGGTCTTGCCGCGGAAGGCCTGACCGTGCTGCGGCACGATCCATTCGATGTCGAGCCCGCGCACCATCTGCGCCCACAGCCGGCACACCCGGTTGCCGCTCATGTAGCGGCGGTGGAACGGCGCCATCAGCGGCAGGTGCGCATCAAAATCCTTCACCGGTGTGGCAGCCACATTGGCATGCACCATCGACGCTCCCAGGTCGCCCGAAAACAGGATGCGCGACTGCGGATCGTAGAACTGGAAATTGCCCTCCGAGTGCAGGAAGTGCGCCGGCACCGCCAGCAGGTGCGTGTTGCCGAGCGGGATCGCCATGCCCGTATCCGGGATCGGCACGATGCGACCTTCGGTCTTGCCCACGTTGCAGAAGTGCGGCAGAAACCGTTCCCACACGCGCGAGATCAGGATGTCGCAGCTCGAACTCGTGAGCCATCTTCCGGCGGAGGCAACGATGTCCGGGTCGGCATGCGAGGCAAGCACATAGTCGAGCTGCTTCGGCGCAAAGTAGCGGTTCATCGCCAGGAAGAGCGCGTTGTACGTCATCTGGCCGCCGGGGTCGATGAGCGCGCCGTGGCCGTGGTCGACGATGAGGAACTGGTTGGTCTGCACCGGCAGGGCGTCGTGGTCGTCGACGAGGTCGGAGAACATCAGGCAGACGTGCTGGGGCGCTTCATACAGGGTGGTGACCATGGCGGGCAGGGCGCGGTTGGGATGCCGCGATGGTCGCGCAGCGCCGCGCGCCGGCGCTTGATCCGTGTCAAGGCTCGCGTGACCCGACAGGAGCCCGGCGCTGTCCGTTGTCGGTCTTGCCTAGGCTGCACGTGATAAACTTTTGATTTTTAACGCTTTGCGCGAGCCGCTCGCGGGTGTTTCCGCCTGAGTCTGTCGCGCCGCCATGCCACCCGGCATGCTGCATCCCCCTATGAACACTGCGACATCGTCAGAAGCGCCGGTCAACGAATCGGTGACATTCGACAGCTTTGGCCTGCACGCCGATATCCTCCGTGCGCTGGCCGAAAGCGGCTATACCAAGCCCACGCCCATCCAGGCGGCTGCCATTCCGGTGGTCACTGCCGGCCGTGACGTCATGGGCGCGGCGCAAACGGGCACCGGCAAGACCGCCGGCTTCTCGCTGCCGATCATCCAGAACCTGCTGCCGGACGCCAATACGAGCGCATCGCCGGCGCGCCACCCGGTGCGGGCGCTGATCCTGACGCCCACGCGCGAGCTGGCCGACCAGGTGTACGACAACGTTGCCAAGTACGCGAAGTACACGGCGCTGCGCAGCGCGGTCGTGTTCGGCGGCGTCGACATGAACCCGCAGACCGAGCAATTGCGCCGGGGCGTGGAAATCCTCGTGGCCACGCCGGGCCGCCTGCTGGACCACGTGCAGCAGCGCAGCGTGAACCTGTCGCAGGTGCGCATGCTGGTGCTGGACGAAGCCGACCGCATGCTCGACATGGGGTTCCTGCCCGACCTGCAGCGCATCATCAACCTGCTGCCGGCGCATCGGCAGACGCTGCTGTTCTCGGCGACGTTCTCGCCGGAGATCAAGAAGCTGGCCGCCAGCTACCTGCGTCATCCGCAGACCATCGAAGTGGCGCGCAGCAACGCCACGGCCGAGAACGTCCGCCAGGTGATCTACACCGTGCCGGACAACCACAAGCAGGCCGCGCTCGTGCACCTGTTGAAGCAGCGCGCCGAGCAGGGCCTGCCGCGCCAGTGCATCGTGTTCTCGAACAGCAAGATCGGCTGCTCGCGCCTGGCGCGTGCGCTGGAGCGCGAAGGCATCAACGCCAGCGCCATCCACGGCGACAAGACCCAGACCGAACGCATGCAGACGCTCGAAGCGTTTAAGCAGGGCACCGTCGATGTGCTGGTCGCCACCGACGTGGCAGCACGTGGTCTCGACATCTCGCAGATGCCGTGCGTGATCAACTTCGACCTGCCCTTCAATGCGGAAGACTATGTGCACCGTATCGGCCGCACAGGCCGTGCCGGCGCGTCCGGCGACGCACTGTCGCTGTTCGCTCCCGGCGATGAGAGGCTGCTGGCCGATATCGAGAAGCTGATCAAGCGCAACCTGCCGCGCGAGCAACTGGAAGGGTTCGACCCCACCGGCGAGCAGTCCCGGGACCGTGAGCGCCGCGAGCGTAACGAGAAGCGTGCGCGCGCCGAAGTGCGCCGTGCCCGTGAGCGCGAGGAGCGCAACGGCGCCCGCGTGCTCGACCACACCGTCGTCCGCCCGGCATTCCGGCCGTCGGATGATCCGTTCTTCAATCGTCCGTACGAGTCGACGGCGCCTGCGGAAACGGCCGAGACCGCCAAGCCCGCACAACCGGCGGGGCATCCGCGCACGGCCAAGCGTCCGATCGCGGCGCTGCTGGGCGGCGTGCCGCGCAAGCGTTAAGGCGCGCCGTCGGGAACGGCGGCAACTATGCCGCCGGAGTCAATCGTGCAAGGCGATTGGCCCATGCCGGGACGGCCTCCCGGTAGAAGCCTTCCACATCCTGCGCGTGGATCTCCAGCCCAAGATGCCTTGCTGCCTCGGTGAGCGCGGCAAGCGGCTGATTGCGGTCGATGGCGCGCGCGCCGGTCTGCTTGCTCAGCTTTTCGCCTTCGGTGTTGACGACGACAGGCACGTGCAGGTAGCGCAGTGCGGGCAACCCGAGCAACTGCTGGAGATAGATCTGGCGCGGGGTTGAGTCGAGCAGATCGGCGCCCCGGACCACATCGGTGATGCCCTGGGCGGCATCGTCCACCACCACCGCGATCTGATACGCCCACATGCCGTCGGCGCGCTTGAGCACGAAGTCGCCCACGGCTTCGGCCAGGTTCTGGCATTGGGTGCCCTGCCAGCGGTCGTTGAAGCACACGGTCGCGGCTTGCGGATCGGGCACGCGCACGCGCCAGGCGCGCGCCTGGCGCCCGTGCAGGCCGTTGCGGCACGTGCCGGGATAGATCAGTGTCTGGTGACGCAGGCGGCCGTTGGCGTCGATGGTCGTGACGGAGTCGGCAATCTCGCGCCGCGTGCAGCCGCAGGGGTAGAGCTTGCCGACGGTTTGCAGCCGTTCCAGTGCCGATTCGAAGCGCGCCAGATGGCCGCTCTGCCATTGGGGCGCTTCGTCGGCGATCAGGCCGAGCGCCTCCAGCGTGGCCAGGATGTCGCGATCGGCGCCTGGCACGTTGCGCTGGAAGTCGATGTCTTCAATGCGCACGAGCCACGTACCGCCGTGCACGCGCGCGTCGAGCCAGCTCGCCAGTGCGGTGACCAGCGAGCCGATGTGCAACGGCCCCGTCGGCGACGGGGCGAAGCGCCCGCGGTATGGTCCGCGCGACGCGAGGGTGGAATCCGGAAAATCGAGATTGGCTTGGGACAACGCAGCACTCCAGGCGCAGATACCGACACCGCTATTGTGCGCGATTTCGCAGCGGCTACCGCTACTGCATCAGCAGGGCCTGCGCCAGGCGCGGGTCCTCCAGCTTGTCGACCCACCACTGCAGTGCCTTGCCGCGCATGTTCGTGCGCCAGGCCACCTGGAAGGTGCCGGCACGGTCGTCCTCGGTAGTGGTCTTGGCGATCAGCACGCCGGAGTCCAGGTACGGCTGCGCCAGCGGAACGGGCAGCCAGCCGCAGCCCAGGCCTCGGATCTGCGCTTGCACCTTGTCGGCCATCGACGGCACCACCAGCGTGTCCTGCCCCGCCATGACGCCGATCGTGCGTGCCGGGAGGCTGCGTGACGTATCCCCGACCGCAACGATGCGATGTCGCGTGATGGCGGCAGCGGGCAGCGGCTCCTCCAGCCGCGCAAGTGGGTGGTGCGCCGCCACCGCGAACACGAACGGGATCTTTCCGAGCGTGCGCGTCTGCAGGCCCTGCATCTGCATCACCTGGGCCGGGCCGATCAGCAGGTCGGCACGGCCCGAGAGCAGTGCATCCCATGTTCCGGCCAGCACTTCGCGGGAGAAGCGCAGGCGCGTGGCGGTGTTCTCGGCGTAGAAATCCTGGATGACCGGCATGAGTGCGCGGAAGTGCACGAGATCATCCACCACGATGGTCAGCGTGGCCTCCCAGCCGGTGGCCAGGCGCTTGACGCGGCGCGCGAGATCGTCGGCGGCCTGCAGCAGGTGGCGGCCTTCGTCGAGGAGCGCCCGGCCGGCGGGCGTCAGCTCCGCACGGTGGCGCCGGCGGTCGAACAGCAGCACGTCGAGGTCGTCTTCCAGCTTGCGCACGACATAGGTGAGCGCCGACGGCACCTTGCCGAGCTCCTGCGCGGCTGCGGCAAAGCTGCCCTTGCGTTCGATCGCGTCCAGCACTTCCAGGGATTCCAGCGAGAGCGCCATATTCAGAATTTTTGATGGGATGTGTCAAAGCGGCACCGCGTAAATATAGCCAATGTGCGTAGCATTGCCACATCAACGCAGTGATTTGGATAGGAGATCCATCAAAATGATTGAAATCCGCCCCTCGCAGGACCGCGGCTACGCAGACCACGGTTGGCTGAAGTCGTATCACAGCTTCTCGTTTGCCGATTACATGGACCCGGAGCATGTGCAGTTCGGGCCGCTGCGCGTCATCAACGAAGACCGCGTCGCGCCCGGCATGGGCTTCGGCACGCACGGCCACCGCGACATGGAGATCATCAGCTACGTGCTGGACGGGGAGCTCGCGCACAAGGACAGCATGGGCAACGGCAGCGTGCTGCGCCCGGGCGACGTCCAGCGCATGACGGCTGGGACTGGCGTGCGTCACTCCGAGTTCAACCACGCGCAGGACCAGACGACGCACTTCCTGCAGATCTGGGTGCTGCCCGCGCAGATGAGCCTCACGCCGAGCTATGAAGAGCGCCATTTCGATGCGGCGGCCAAGCGCGGCAAGCTTGCGCTGATCGCCAGCGCCGATGGCCGCGACGGCTCGGTCGAGGTGCACCAGGATATGGCGCTCTACGCCGGCCGCTTCGACGGTGCCGAAGCCGCGACGCTGTCCCTGGCAGACGGCCGGCGCGCCTACGTGCACGTGGTGCGTGGCAAGGTGAGCGTCAACGGCCGGGCGCTGACCGGTGGCGATGCGGCCAAGCTGACGCACGAAACCGCGGTGACGCTGTCGGACGGCGAAGACAGCGAAGTGCTGGTATTCGATTTGCCGTAATGTTGACGGCGCACGCTGGTGCGCCGTTTCTCTCGTCTTTTTGTCGACCCAACCAAAAGAGGATTCCCATGGCAAAAGTTGCCGTCGTTTATCACAGTGGTTATGGCCATACCAAGAAGCAGGCGGAAGCCGTGTTCGCAGGCATCCAGAATGCCGGCGCCGAAGCGCATCTGATCTCGGTGGCCGACGTCAATGACGACACGTGGGCCCTGCTGGCCAGTGTCGATGCGATCGTCTTTGGCGCGCCGACCTACATGGGCGGTGTGTCGGGCGACTTCAAGAAGTTTGCCGATGCCTCGTCCAAGGCCTGGTTTACCGGGGCATGGAAGAACAAGATCGCGGCTGGCTTCACCAACTCGGCATCGATGAACGGAGACAAGTACGCCTCGATCCAGTACCTGTGGACGCTCTCGCAGCAGCACGGGATGATCTGGGTGGGCACGGGCATGATGCCGGCTAACACCAAGGCCGCCACGCGCAACGACGTCAACTACCTGGGCGGGTTTGGCGGGGCGCTGGCGCAATCGCCGTCGGATGTCAGCCCGGAAGAGGGCCCGCTGCCGGGCGACCTGGAAACCGCCAGGCTGTATGGTGAACGCATAGTCGCCATCACGAACCAGTTCGTGCGTGGCGCCCAGTAAGCCCATGCACCAGAATAAAAAACGCCGGCATCATGTCCGGCGTTTTTTTATGAGGCGTGCGTTCAGAACCGCGTGCCGGTGCCGCAGAACACGCCCCGGTTGGAGCCCCCCGCACAGCTGGTGGAGCACCCGCCCGACACCGCAAGGCAGCATAGTGCAAGCAGGAGGGCGGCGTTCAGTCGCTTCATGCGGCGGCGCGGGTCTGGCGGTCGGCGCAATGCGGGCAGCGCTGACCGGGGATGTAGTCGGCGGATTGCTGTTCTTCCGGTGTCACCACCGCGCGGCAGGCGAAGCACTGCTTGGGGCCGGCCGGCAGCAGCTGGGCATTCAGCGCGGTGCGGTGGTCGAAGACGAAGCAATCGCCATCATAGTGCTCGCCGCCGACTTCTTCGAAGTACTTCAGGATGCCGCCTTCGAGCTGGTACACCCGTTCGACGCCGATCTTCTGCATGTGGATCGCCGCCTTTTCGCAGCGGATGCCGCCGGTGCAGAACGACACGACGGTCTTGCCTGCGAAGTCGTCCTTGTGGGCGGCAATGGCCGGGGGGAATTCGGTGAACTTGGTGATGCCGTAGTCGACAGCGTTGCGGAACGTGCCGACCGCGACTTCAAAGCCGTTGCGCGTATCGAGCATCACCACGGGGCGGCCTTCATCGTCGTGGCCCTGGTCGAGCCAGCGCTTGAGGTCGGCCGGCGAAACCGATGGCGCCCGTCCGTCTTCCGGGCGGATCAGCGGGTGGCGCATCGTGATGATTTCCTTCTTCAGGCGCACCAGCAGGCGACGGAACGGCTGGTGGTCGGACAGGCTTTCCTTCGGGTTCAGATCGGCAAAGCGGGGGTCGGCGCGCAGCCAGCCGACGATGCCGTCGATAGCCTCGCGCGTGCCGGCCAGGAAGATGTTGATGCCCTCGGGGGCCAGCAGCACGGTGCCCTTGAGCTCGCGCGCCTGGCACTCGGCCAGCAGGGCGGGGCGCAGGGTTTCGCGGTCTTCGAGCGTGACGAATTTGTAAGCGGAAATATTGACGATCTGCATGTGCTGCCGCGCCGTTTTTCAGGCGCTTGGATAACCCGTTGATTCGTAAGCCGAAATTATAGCCGCCCGCGCAGCGGTGCGGGGCTGCCGCAGGCCGGGCGGGCGTGCTCGGAATGCTTTGCGGAAGGTGTCACCCGGTACAATACGCGGATGAATTCGCCGCGCTTCGTCCACCTCCGTCTCCATTCCGAATACTCCGTCGTCGACGGCAACGTGCGCCTTGACGATGCCGTCAAGGCCGCGGCCAAGGACGGCATGGGCGCCCTCGCGCTGACGGACCTCGCCAATGCGTTCGGCCTCGTGCGCTTCTACAAGGAAGCGCGCGGCAAGGGCATCAAGCCCATCGTGGGCGCAGACGTGTGGATCACCAATCACGACGAGCGCGACAAGCCGAGCCGCTTGCTGCTGCTGGTGCGCAACAAGCAGGGTTATCTGAATCTGTGCCAGCTGCTGGCGCGCGCCTGGCTGTCCAACCAGCACCGTGGCCGCGCCGAAATCGCACCCGAGTGGTTCGACGAGCCTGGCGTGGAGGGCGCGCCGCTGGCCGGCGGCCTGCTGGCGCTGTCGGGCGCGATGGGCGGCGATATCGGCATGGCGCTGGCCAACGGCAACGAGGCGCTCGCGCGCAAGCTGGCAGCGCACTGGTCGCGCGTGTTCCCGAACGCGTTCTACATCGAGTTGCAGCGCGCGGGCCACGCGGGCACCGAGGCCTACATCCAGCAGGCCGTGAAGCTGGCGGCGGCGATGCACCTGCCCGTGGTTGCCACGCACCCGGTGCAGTTCATGACGCCGGACGACTTCACCGCGCACGAGGCGCGCGTCTGCATTGCCGAGGGCGACCTGCTGGCCAACCCGCGCCGCGCGCGTCGCTTCACGACCGACCAGTATTTCAAGACGCAGGACGAGATGTGCGAGCTGTTTGCCGACATCCCGTCTGCGCTTGCCAATGCGGTGCAGATCGCGCAGCGCTGCAACCTCACGCTCGAGCTGGGCAAGCCCAAGTTGCCGCGGTTCCCGACGCCCGACGGCATGTCGCTGGACGACTACCTCGTCCAACTGGCCAAGGAAGGGCTGGAGAAGCGGCTGGAGGTGCTGTTCCCCGACGAGGCCGTGCGCGAATCGAAGCGGCCCGAGTACTACGCCCGCCTGGAATTCGAGACCGGCACCATCATCAAGATGGGCTTCCCGGGCTACTTCCTGATCGTGGCCGACTTCATCAACTGGGCCAAGAACAACGGCGTGCCGGTGGGACCGGGCCGCGGCTCGGGTGCCGGCTCGCTGGTGGCCTATGCGTTGGGCATTACCGACCTCGACCCGCTCAAGTACAACCTGCTGTTCGAGCGCTTCCTGAACCCGGAACGCGTGTCGATGCCCGACTTCGACATCGACTTCTGCCAGCACGGCCGCGACCGCGTCATCCAGTACGTGAAGGAGAAGTACGGCAAGGACGCCGTCTCGCAGATCGCCACCTTCGGCACCATGGCGGCCAAGGCTGCCGTGCGCGACGTGGGCCGCGTGCTCGACCTCGGCTACAACTTCGTCGATGGGGTCGCCAAGCTGATCCCGTTCAAGCCGGGCAAGCTTGTCACCATTGAAGAGGCCAAGAAAGAAGAACCGCTGCTGGCCGAGCGCGAAGCCAACGAAGAAGAGGTCAAGCAGCTGCTGGAGCTCGCGCAGCGCGTGGAAGGCATGACGCGTAACGTCGGCATGCATGCAGGCGGCGTGCTGATCGCTCCCGGCAAGCTGACCGACTTCTGTCCGCTTTACACGCAGGGCGGTGAAGACGCCGGCGTCGTGAGCCAGTACGACAAGGACGACGTGGAAGCTGTCGGCCTGGTGAAGTTCGACTTCCTGGGCCTGACCACGCTGACCATCCTCGACTGGGCCGAGCGCTATATCCGCATGCTCGACCCGTCCAAGGCGGACTGGAATTGCAGCCAGATTCCGCTGAACGACAAGGCGGCGTTCGACATCCTGAAGACGGCCAACACGGTGGCGGTGTTCCAGCTGGAAAGCCGCGGCATGCAGGGCATGCTGAAGGACGCCAAGCCCGACCGCTTTGAAGACATCATCGCCCTGGTGGCGCTGTATCGCCCGGGCCCGATGGACCTGATCCCGAGCTTCTGCGCCCGCAAGCACGGTCGCGAGAAGGTCGAGTACCCCGACCCGCGCGTCGAGCCGGTGCTCAAGGAGACCTACGGCATCATGGTCTACCAGGAGCAGGTGATGCAGATGGCGCAGATCGTGGGCGGATACTCGCTCGGCGGCGCCGACCTGCTGCGCCGTGCGATGGGCAAGAAGAAGCCCGAAGAGATGGCGCAGCACCGCGAGTTGTTCCGCGCGGGCGCAGCCAAGGACGGGCTCTCCACCGAAAAGGCCGACGAGATCTTCGACCTGATGGAGAAGTTCGCCGGCTACGGTTTCAACAAATCGCACGCGGCCGCGTATGCGCTGCTGGCGTACTACACCGCGTGGCTCAAGGCGCATCACCCGGCCGAATTCATGGCGGCCAACATGTCGCTCGCCATGGACGACACCGACAAGGTGAAGATCCTCTATGACGATGCGGTCGGCAAGAACGGTCTGAAGGTGCTGCCGCCCGACATCAACGCGAGCCAGTACCGCTTCACGCCGACCGACGCCAAGACCATCCGCTACGGCCTGGGCGGCATCAAGGGCAGCGGCCAGGGCGCAATCGAAGACATCCTGCGCGCGCGCGAAGACGGCCCGTTCAAGGATCTGTTCGACTTCTGCGAGCGTGTGGATCGCCGCCAGGTCAATCGCCGCACCATCGAAGCGCTGGTGCGCGCCGGCGCCTTCGACAGCCTCAACGACAATCGCGCGCAGCTGCTCGCCTCGATCGGCCTGGCCATGGAAGCCGCCGAACAGAAGGCTGCCGCCGCCAATCAGGTCTCGCTGTTCGACCTGATGGGCAGCGACGACGCCGAGCAGCATCGGCCCGAACTCGTCGACGAACCGGCGTGGACGACCAAGCGCAAGCTGCAGGAAGAAAAGCAGGCGCTCGGCTTCTATCTCTCTGGGCACCTCTTCGACGAGTACCGCGACGAGGTGCGCCGTTTTGCACGTACGACGCTGGCCGATCTCGCCCGCGAGGTGACCGACAAGGGCAGCGGTGGCGGCTACGGCAACCGCGATGCGCGCAACAAGACCGTGGCCGGCGTGATCGTCGGCCTGCGCACGCAGATGACGCAGCGCGGCAAGATGCTGATCGTCATGCTCGACGACGGCTCGGCCAGCGAAGCGACCGAGGTGACGGTCTTCAACGAAGTCTACGAAGCCAATCGCGCACTGTTCAAGGAAGACGAAGTGCTGATCGTGCAGGGCAGCGCGCGTCACGACATGTTCACGGGGGGCGTGCGCGTGACGGCCGAGACCGTGATGGATCTGACCCAGGCGCGTGCGAAGTTCGCGCGGGCGATCCGCCTGTCGATGAACGGCGATTCCACGGCCGCCAGGCTGCGCGACCTGCTGACGCCGCACGTGGCGGCCGACGGCAACGGCGTGTCGGTGCGCATCAGCTACGTGTGCGAGCAGGCGCGCTGCGAAGCGGTGCTCGGAGATGCATGGCGCATCGTCCCCAGCGAGGATGCGATCGCCGCCTTGCGCCAGGCGTTGGCGGCGGAGAACGTGGCAACGCTCTACGAGTAGTCCGGAGATGGCGCGCGGGGGCGCCATCGGGGGGACGCACCCCCGCACGACTGCACTTCACACAATTACGACGACAACTTCCATGAACGTTGGAATCTCGTGCAACGCGCTGGGCTACAGCGGCGGCAGTGAGCGCTATGCGATGGATCTGGTTCGCGGGTTGCACGAGCGCGCCATCCGTCCCGTGTTCTTCGCCAAGATGGTCGACAAGGCCATTCCCGAGTATCACCAGGTCAAGGCGGTCGCCTTGCCCACGCGCAAGCTGCCGGGCAAGCTGAACGACCACGCCTTCGGCTGGCTGGTGCGCCATCTGGCCAAACGCGAACACGTCGACCTGATGATCGGCTGCAACCGCACGGGCGCGTCTGACATTGCCATCTGCGGCGGCACGCACATCGGTTATCTGAAGAGCTTTCCCAAGCCGGCCGCGTTCTGGGATCGCCAGCAGATCGCGCTGGAACGCCGCGACTACGTGCGTTCGCACGTCATCGTCGCGCATTCGCGCCTGATGGCGCAGGAGGTGCTCGATTACTACGACATCCCCGAGGCCAAGGTGAAGACGGTGTACCCGCCGGTGAGCGAGGCAAAGTTCCGGCCTGTGGGCGAAGCGGAGCGCCAGCGCTTGCGCCATGAGCTCGGGTTTGCCGAGGACCGCGTGACTTTCGTGTTCCCGTCGTCGAGCCACAAGCGCAAGGGGTATCCGCTGCTGGAAGCGTTCTTCTCCAAAACGAACCTGCCGGTGCAGCTCGTGGTGATCGGGCGGCCGGTGTCGTCGTCCTCGCCGAATATCCGGTATCTCGGCTATCGCAAGGACATCGAAAACGTCTACCGCGCGGCCGACTACACGATCCTGGCCTCGCATTACGAGCCCTTCGGACTGATCGGCGTGGAGTCCGTGCTCTGCGGCACGCCCGCGGTGTTGGCGAGCAACATCGCCTGCACCGAGGTGATTTCCGAAGAAGGCGCACCGACCTTCGACGTGAACGATCCTGCCACGCTCGCGCGCACAATCGAAGCCGCCGTTGCACGTGCGCAGGCCGGCCAGGCACGTCTTGCGCACCCGCGCGAGCACTTGCGCTACGACCCGGGGGTCGCCGCGCATATCGATGCCTTGCTGGCCCTGGCTCCCCACGCGGAGACCGACCGATGAGCGCCGTGGTACGACGTGGCCGGACGCTGGTTCGCAGCGTGCCGGAGGTGCTGGCCGTGGTCGCGATCGCCATCCTGCCCGCCTTCATGCTGTCGGTGCGTGGCGCGGCCTTTCTCGCGTTTTCGCTGCTGCTGGCAGCCGCGCTGTGGTCGATGCTTGCGCCGCCCGCTGATGTGATGTCGCGCCTGCGCGCCATGTGGCGCGAGCACCGGTGGCTGATACTCGCAATGGCCGCCATGCCGACCGCCATGCTCATCAGTGCGCTGCTGAATCCGCAAGCGCCGCGCGGCGTTCCGTTTGCCTATGGAAGGCTCTGGTTGTTCGGGTTTGTACTGCTCGCGCTGCTGCAGCTGCGGCCAACACAGTTGCAGAGCGTGCAATGGGGCTGCGTGGCCGGGGCATTGGCTTCAGTGGTCTGGGCGTATCTCGAACTGCGTAACGCCCGTCCGGATACGGTCGGCGCGTTTTCCAACGCCATCCCGTTCGGCAACCTGTCGCTGCTGATGGGGCTGTTTTCCCTCATCTCGATCGGCTGGTCGAAGGGCGATGGTTGGCCGCTGACGGTGCTGCGCCTCGCGGCGGGCGCGGCGGGGCTCTATGCGTCGTACCTGTCGCAGTCGCGCGGCGGCTGGATCTCGATTCCGGTGCTCCTGCTGATCGCCGTAGCGACGCTGCGGCACGTGAGCTGGCGGAAGCGGGTGGCGGCCTTGCTACTGTTCTTCGCTGTGCTTGCCGCGGTCTGCGCGTCGTCGAGCCTCGTTCGCACGCGTTTTGATCAGGCCATGAACGACATTCGCGCCTATCAGGCCGGGCAACTCGACACCTCGGTCGGCATCCGGTTTCAACTGTGGAAAGCCGCAACCCTCATGTTGACCCGCCACCCGGTTGCCGGCGTCGGTCGGGGCCGGTTTGAGCCCACGCTGAAGGCGATGTCCCAGGAAGGCGTGATCACGCAGCAGGCCTCGGGCTTCGAGCATGCCCATAACGAGTTTCTATACAATGGCGCCACGCTCGGGGTACTCGGTCTTGGCGCGCTGCTGGCGTTGTACTTGGCGCCCGCCGCTTACTTCCTGCGCGCTGCACTGTGCGATGACCGCATCCTGCGCACCACCGGTGCGATGGGCCTCACGCTATGCGTGGGCTTCGTGCTCTTCGGGCTGACGGAGGTGATGTTCATCATCGCGCAGACCGTGGTGTTCTATAGCGTCATGGCGGCCGTCTTTGCCGCGCATATTCACCGGCGCCGGCAGGAGCTTGGCGCCCATCCTGTCCTCTGAGATCGTCTTTCGCATGCCTGCTTCCAACCGCGCCACGCTGGCCGTCATCATCGTTGCCAAGAATGAAGCCGCAGACATTGGTGACTGCATTCGCTCGGTGCGCGACTGGGCCGACGATGTGATCGTCTTCGACTCCGGCAGCACCGACGGCACGCAAGAGATCTGCCGCCAGTTGGGCGCGCGCGTATTCGAAACCGACTGGCCGGGCTATGGCGAACAGTCGAACCGCGCCTTGCGCGAGGCACGCACCGACTGGGTTCTTTCACTGGACGCCGATGAGCGCGTCAGCCCCGAACTGCGTGCGGAGATGATCGCCGTGCTCGAGTCGGGCAGCTCGCACACCGTGTATTCGATGCCGCGCAGTTCCAGCTTCTGCGGCCGGTTCATGAAGCACTCGGGCTGGTGGCCCGACCGCATCCGGCGCTTCTTCAAGCGCGAGAAGGTCACGTTCTTCGATGCGCCGGTGCACTCGCACCTGATTTTCGAGGGTACGGTCGGCGACTTCCGCTCGCCGATCATCCATTACTCCATTCCCGATCTAGAAGCGGCGCTCGACAAGGCCAACGATTATTCGACCGCCGGTGCCGCGGCGGCTTACGCCAAAGGCAAGCGTGCATCGCTGGGTAGCGCGATCGGCCACGGGCTGTGGGCGTTCATCCGCACGTACATCATCCAGCGCGGGTTCCTCGATGGGGCGGAGGGCTTCATGCTCGCCGTGTCGAACGCCGAGGGCACGTACTACCGCTATGTCAAGCTGATGATGCTGCATCGCCATGGCAAGCGCTGAGCGCCCGCGCCGCCTCGCCCTCGTTGTCACGACGTACAACCGGCCGGAGGCGCTCGCACGCGTGCTGGCCGGGTGCGCGGCGCAGACCGACACCGCATTCGATGTGATCGTCGCCGATGACGGTTCGCGTGACGATACACGCGCGGCCGTGGAGGCGGCTGCCAAGACGGCGCCGTACCCGTTGCGCCACGTCTGGCACCCCGATGAAGGCTTCCGCGCGGCGGAAATCCGCAACCGCGGTGTGCTGGCAACGGACGCGGACTACCTGGTCTTTCTCGACGGCGACTGCGTCCCGCGCCCCGACTTCGTGGCGCGTCATCGGGCATTGGCCGAGCCGGGCCGGTTCTTGTCCGGCAGCCGCATCCTGCTCGATGAGGAAATGACGCGTGAAGTTGTGGCCCACCAGATCGATATTCATTTGAAGGACCGCGCGTACTGGTTCCGTGCGTGGCGCGCCGGCCGTATCAACAAGTTCCTGCCGTTGCTGGTGCCCGGCCTTCCCGCGCCGCGCACCTTCCGCGACACCAGCCTGCGTGGCATCAAGAGCTGCAACCTGGGCGTATGGCGCAGCGATTTCGAGCGCGTCAACGGCTTCGACCAGAGCTTCGTCGGCTGGGGTCACGAAGATGCGGACCTGGCAGTGCGGCTGTACAACGCCGGTGTGCGGCGCAAGCGCGGCTTCTGTGCGACGGAAGTGTTCCACCTCTGGCATCGCGAGCAGTCGCGCGAGCAGGAAAGCCCGAACTACCGCCGCATGATGGCGCGCAGGAACACCGATGTCATCCGTGCAGAATCGGGCTTGGCAGAGCTGCGTGAACAGCGTGCCTGACTGGCAGAGACCTGCGTCTACCAGGTCTTCTTCTGCTTGGCCAGGCCCAGGAATGGCCGCACGAAGATCTGGTAGAGGAACTTGCGTACCAGGATCTGGTGCAGGTGATGGCCGAGTCCAAGGCGATCATCGGCTTCGCGGCTCTTGATGGCGCGATCGGCTTCCAGGTTGGAGCCGCTGTCGAAGTTCTGCACGCCAATCACGTACGGCACCACCGCGCGCATCTGCACGATGCCTTCACGCTCGAACTTGTACCAGTAGTCGGCGGCAAGCCAGACGGGATAGAGCTGCTCGACCATGCGCCTTGCCGCCGCCCGCGTGACGAAGTAGCCGTGCGCGAGCCACTGGTAGTTCGCGAGCTTCACCACGTCGTGATGCGCCGTCAGCGGCCTCGCGCTCCGCTTGTAGTAACGATCGATGTGGGTGAGAAGCGTCACGACCGGCTCGTCGGGCGAGACCTGCTGCGCCAGCGCGTCAAGTACGGCAGGAACATCGGCGCCGAGCTTTGCGTCGTCTTCGAGGATGAGGGCGTGCGGCAGGTCTTGCTCCAGCATCGCGCGGTAGACGCCGAGGTGGCTCAACGCGCAGCCGACTTCCCCGACGGTCAGCTCGCGGCTTTGCGCGAGGGCGCGGGCATGATCGTACTGGCGTGCCAGTTCTTCGGGCGGAAGTGCCTTCCCGTACACCCCCGGAAAGCGGGTATGCGGCAAGCCGAGTGCGTCGAGCTGACGCTCCAGTGCCTCGCGGCGCCCTACGTCGTGATCGAGGTTGATGAAAAACGTGGGGACGCGCGAAGTCATGCGGAAAGGGCTGGTGCCAAGCTGGGCCGGGGTGGTCGATTGCCGCTAAAATGCCGGGTCGCCTCGCTGCCGGATGGCAGTGCGGGCGGCGCATCTTGCCGGCAGCCAGGTCGCAATGCGATGCAAGCTGCCCACCCATCTTTGAAAACGCCGTGAGTATACAAGCAAAGTCCGATCACCCAGCCCCCTCCAAGCCGATGCTCAAGCGGCTGTGGACCTACCTGCGCCCAGAGCTCACCGCGTTCATCCTGGCCATGGTTGCCATGGGCGTGGTGGCTGCCACTGAAGGGATCATCCCCAAGGTCGTGAAGGATCTGCTGGACCAGGGCTTCGGCGGCGAATACGCCGGCAAGCTGTGGCAGGTGCCGGCCATGCTGGTTGGCATTGCCGTGGTGCGCGGCGTGGCGCAGTTTGCGTCCACGTACCTGCTGAGCCTGGTGTCGAACAAGGTGCTGCTGAACCTGCGCATGACGATGTTCGAGCGCCTGCTGCAGGCGCCCGCGTCGTTCTACCAGCGCAACACGGCGGCGTCGATCATCAATGCGGTGATCTTCGAGGTGAACCAGGTGCTGCAGGTGCTGACCGGTGTGTTCATCACGCTGGTGCGCGATTCGATGACGGTGCTGGCGCTGCTGGTGTTCCTGTTCTATACCAACTGGCGCCTGACGCTGGTGGTGGCGGTGATTCTGCCGATCATCGGCCTGCTGATGTCGCGCATCAACCGCCGGTTGCGTTCCCTGAACCGTGAGAGCCAGAACCTGACCAACCAGGCCGCCTACGTGGTGGAAGAGGCCGTGGGCGGCTACAAGGTCGTCAAGCTGCACGGCGGCGAGGCGTATGAGTCGCTGCGCTTCAACGCCATGACGAATCGGCTGCGCGGCTATGCCATGCGCGTGGCGGTGGCCGGCGGCCTGAACCAGCCGGTCACGCAGTTCCTGGCGGCGCTGGCGCTGTCCATCATCCTGGCCATTGCCATGCTGCAGGCGCAGGCCAACCAGACCACGGTGGGCGGCTTTACCGGTTTCGTGATGGCGATGCTGCTGCTGATCTCGCCGCTCAAGCACCTGACTGACGTGAACCAGCCGCTGCAGCGCGGGCTGACTGCCGCCGAGTTCATCTTCGGACTGATCGACACGCCGGTCGAACCGCAGGAAGGCGGCAAGCGCATTGACCGCGCGCGCGGCGACATCCGCTTTGACGACGTCACGTTCCGCTACGGCCACGACGGCAAGGCAGCGCTCGACAGCATCGACCTGCACGTCAAGCCCGGCGAGGTCGTCGCGCTGGTGGGGCCGTCCGGCAGCGGCAAGACCACGCTGGTGAACCTGCTGCCGCGCTTCTTCGATCCGACCTCGGGCACGATTTCGCTCGACGGCGATGCGCTGGCTGATCTGTCGCTGCACGACCTGCGCCGCCAGATCGCCTTCGTGAGCCAGGACGTGGTGCTGTTCAACGACACCATCGCCGCCAACGTGGCCTATGGCGCGCGTGATGCGTCGGAGATCGACATGGCCCGCGTGCGCCGCGCGCTCGAGGCTGCTTACCTGACCGATGTGGTGGACAACCTGCCCGAGGGCATCGACACCAACATCGGCGACAACGGCTCGAAGCTCTCCGGCGGCCAGCGTCAGCGTCTGGCGATCGCACGGGCGATCTACAAGGACGCGCCGATCCTGATCCTGGACGAAGCGACTTCGGCGCTCGATTCCGAATCCGAGCGCCAGGTGCAGGCCGCACTCGAACGCCTGATGGAGGGCCGCACGACGCTGGTCATCGCGCACCGCCTGTCGACGATCGAGAATGCCGACCGCATCGTCGTGCTTGAGCACGGCAAGATTGCCGAAGCTGGCACGCACCGCGAACTGCTCGAGCGCGATGGGCTGTATGCTGGATTGCATCGTATCCAGTTCGCCACCCAATAAGCGTTGCCCCGGGCGGCGTGCGCAGGATGCTCAAACCAAAGGAGACATCATGACGACCACCACGCCGCCCATCAGCCGGTTCCCCGTTCCTGAACTGGCCGACATTCCTGAAGACATTCGCGCACGCATCCTGGAAGTGCAGGAGAAGACCGGCTTTGTGCCGAACGTCTTTCTCACGCTGTCGCATCGGCCCGACGAGTGCCGTGCCTTCTTCGCCTATCACGATGCCCTGATGCTGCGCGAGGGCAGCAGCTTGACCAAGGGCGAGCGCGAGATGATCGTCGTGGCCACCTCGGGCGCCAACCAGTGCCTGTATTGCGTGGTCGCGCACGGCGCCATTCTGCGCATCTACGAAAAGAACCCGCTCTTGGCGGACCAGGTTGCAGTCAACTACCGCAAGGCCGACATCACGCCGCGTCAGCGCGCGATGCTCGATTTTGCGATGAAGGTCTGCACCGCCTCGCACACCGTCACCGAGGCCGACTACGACGCGCTGCATGCGCACGGCTTTGATGACGAGGACGTCTGGGACATCGCCGGCATCACGGCCTTCTTCGGACTGTCGAACCGCATGGCGAACGTGATCTCGATGCGGCCGAACGATGAGTTCTTCCTGATGGGCCGACTGCCGCGCGACAAGCGGTAGGGCGGTAGTCCGCTCCGGCCGCCAGGGTGCGCAGCGCTTCGCGCAGCTTGACAGCGGGGCTCGGCAGGAAGCCGCGACGGCGCCGGAATGCCGTGAGCGTGCGGCGCGATATGAGACCGGGAATGGGCAGCGGTTGGATCACGCCGGCGCGGCGTCCGGCGTCGATCATCGGTTCGGCCACCCAGGTCAGAAGGCCGGAGTGCGCGACCCGGTTTTTCAGCGCCGTCACCGAGCGCGTTTCCGCCACAATGTTCGGGAGCCCCAGACCGGCGGCCTCGAACACCTGCCGCACGTGCTCGAATGGGGCGGTTCCGCGCGGTGCAACGGCCCAGGGCACCTCCAGCGTATCGCAAGGGTCAGGGCAGGGGCGCTTGCGCAGCGCGTGCCCGGGTGAGGCCACCGCACAGCTCGCGTCTTCCCAGCGGCAATCTGCGATCGCCACGATCTCTTCCGTATCGGGCATCGCCATGGACAGCGCGAGATCGATCTCGTGTTTGACCAGCCCTTCGGCCAGTCGGTCCCACACTCCCCTCCAGAATTTCCACACCGGCTTTGCCGCCGAGCTTGGGTGTGTCGATGCGTGTGGTCAGGTGGCGAGGACAATGCTCTGTTACGGCAGCAGAATGACATGTCGCTGACGACTTCGCGCTTTCACCGAGATGCCCGCGTATCAATCATCGTGTGCCCAGCGCCCCACGAGATCGGCAGGAATCGCCTGAAACACTTCATCAAAACGCTTGCCGCAGAGCCGTTCCGCTTGCTTGAGCAAAAGCCCCACGGGGCTGCTTGGCTCATGCGCCTCAAACCAACTCCGGGCGGCGCGAATGGAGGCGAGGGCGGCACTGATCCATGACGGTCTCAGGTGGGTTCGCCTCTGGAAGAGCCGACCTCATGCCGATGCTCGCGCGCCAGCTCGACCGGCTCGCCACCGTGCTTGCAGACATACGGGGCAAGGTGATCGTTCTCGGGCACACTGACGACGCCCCTGGCCCGCGTGATCGCATGGAGTCAAACCTCGCGCTGTCAACCTTGCGCGCCACGGCGGTCGCGCGGCATTTGCAGGAGCGACGGATCGCATCGGACCGCTTGTCGATCATTGGTCGTGGCGCTAAAGATCCGGTTGGAGACAACCGCACCGCCGCGGGCAGGGCGTTGAACCGGCGCGTGGAGATTGTTCTTGAAAACGAACCAATGTGATACCTCGCTGTTGCCAGGGCCGTACGAACGTCGGTGCATGCGTGGCGTAGACACCTGTTGCGCATCGGTCCAAGCCGCGCCATGGGGGCGCGGGTCAAGCTCGATTTGCTAGCGGGGCATCCCGTCCCACATACGGGGTCGAGCTGCTGACTTGGCCGCGCGCCTGGCGCAAAGAGAGGGACGGGGTCTCCTGTCTGCGATCCGATGGCTGTCTAGTCCGCGTGGGCAAAACGGAAAACTACAGGCGCTATGAAGCGGGCTGAGGGCAGCAATGCCTGCCATGGGGCCGCCGGTTCCCGTTCGATCGAGGCCGCGCGGCTTCCCGACTTCGCCACGGAACTCCTGCTGACCGCAAGCGACGGGGCGCCATTCCGCTTACTCGTGGACGGCCAGATGGATGCTAGAACTTCCGATGACAAAGTCGTTGCGTGAACTGTGGGCCGAGTTGAACGCGCTCGAGAAAGAAATCGGTCGCGTCCGCTTCCAGGAAGTCAGCGCGGAGGCGATCGGGGTCGGACAGATATGGATCTTTCGAGTTGCCCATTGCTGCATGTGTAGCCAAGTATGTGGCTACACGTCTTAGCTGCGATGCGGTGGGGTGGCAATGGATGTCGTTGGAGTGGGCTTGCTGTAGAACCTTGATCTAATTCGGTTCTATCTATTCGTGTTGAGTGACGTTGGAGCGTGCTGGACTTACATCAGAATAATGTCGTACTGCTCCTGACTGGCCGCCGACGATTCCACCTGCAGCGAGATCGGCTTGCCGATGAAGTCTCCCAGCATCGCGAGGTGCTGGCTTTCCTCTTCCAGGAAGAGGTCGATCACGGACTGCGAAGCCAGGATGCGGAATTCCCGCGGATTGAACTGCCGCGACTCGCGCATGATCTCGCGCAGGATGTCGTAGCACACCGTGCGCGGCGTCTTGACCTGCCCCTTGCCGTGGCACACCGGGCACTGCTCGCACAGCACATGCGCGAGCGATTCCCGCGTACGTTTGCGTGTCATCTCGACCAGCCCCAACTGCGAGAAGTTGTTGACCGTGATGCGCGTCCGATCGCGCGCCAAGGCCTTGCGCAGTTCGGCAAGTACAGCCTCGCGGTGCTCGGCCGACTCCATGTCGATGAAGTCGATGATGATGATGCCGCCGAGGTTGCGCAGCCGCAGCTGCCGCGCGATGGTGTGCGCGGCTTCCAGGTTGGTCTTGAAGATCGTGTCGTCGAAATTGCGCGCGCCCACGTAGCCGCCGGTGTTGACGTCGATGGTCGTCATCGCTTCGGTCTGGTCGATCATCAGATAACCGCCTGATTTCAGATCGACCCGCCTCGACAGCGCGCGCTCGATTTCCGCTTCGATGTTGTAGAGATCAAAGATCGGGCGCTCGCCCGTGTAGTGCGTCAGGCGTTCGACCACGGCCGGCGTGTATTCCTGCGCAAACTCGATCAGCTTCTGGTGGTTCTCGCGCGAATCGACCTGGATGCTGCGCGTCTCGTCAGTCACGAAATCGCGCAGCACGCGCTGGGCGAGGTTCAAGTCCTGATAGAGGATCGACGGCGCGGGCAGGGTGGTCGCGTTGTGGCGGATCGTCGCCCAGATCTTGCGCAGGTACGCCACATCGTTGGCGAGTTCTTCGTCGGTGGCTTCCTCGGCGATGGTGCGCACGATGAAGCCGCCGCGCTCGTCCGCCGGCACCATCGCGGTCACGCGGGCGCGCAGCGCTTCACGTTCGGCCTCGTTGCCGATCTTCTGCGAGATGCCGATGTGCGGATCCTGCGGCAGATACACGAGCGTGCGGCCCGCGATGCTGACCTGGGTGGACAGCCGCGCGCCCTTGGTGCCGATCGGGTCCTTGATCACCTGCACCATCAGGGCCTGGCCCTCGAAGAGCGTCTTTTCGATGGCCACCTGCGGCGTCGGCGGGGCGTCCTTGGCGTCCCGCGGGTGCCAGATGTCGGCCACATGCAGGAACGCCGCGCGCTCCAGCCCGATATCGATGAACGCCGACTGCATGCCGGGCAGCACGCGCACCACCTTGCCCAGGTAGATGTTACCGACGAGGCCGCGCGTGAGCGTGCGCTCGATGTGGAGCTCCTGAACGGCGGCTTGCTGGACGATGGCCACGCGCGTTTCTTGCGGCGTGATATTGACGAGGATGTCTTCGGACATGGGATACCTGGAGAGCGGGTTTCAGCACCCGCCTCTGGGCCGGGCCGGGCTGCCCGAAGCGTGTCTTGAAACCAGCTTCCGCACGCTGTCCGCAGCGTGGGTCCGCGGCCGGCCAGAGGGCGGGTTACAGCGTGATGCCTGCTTGCGCGAGCAGTGCGGCGGTCTCGAACAAGGGTAGGCCCATGATACCCGAATAGCTTCCCGAAATATGGGAGACAAACGCTGCGGCGCGCCCCTGGATGCCGTAGGCGCCGGCCTTGCCGAAGGGTTCTCCGCTGGCGATGTAGCGGGCGATGTCGTTGTCCGTCAGCACCGCAAAGCGCACGTCGGAAATGGACAATGCGTGCATGGGCGTGCCGTCGGTCCTGACGACGGTGACGGCCGTCAGCACGCGGTGTGCGCGCCCCGACATGCCGCGCAGCATGCGGTGCGCATCGGCGGCATCGGCCGGTTTGCCGAGAATCTCCCCATCCAGGCACACCGTGGTGTCGGACGTGAGGATCGGCAGCGCGGGGAGGTGGCGTGCGGCGCGTCGGCGCACGGCGGCTTGCGCTTTCAACGCGCAAACACGCTGGACATAGTCGTCGGGCGTCTCACCGGGGAGGACGGCCTCCAGCGCTTCGGCGTCTTCGTCACCATCGGGCAGCAGCAACGCGAAGCGCGCGCCGATCTGGCGCAGCAGCTCCTGCCGGCGCGGGCTTTGCGAGGCGAGATAGAGGTGCGGCGCGCCCGGAGCGTCCAAGGTCATACGCGGTGGTACGGGTGGTTCTGCGTGATGCTCCACGCGCGGTAGAGCTGCTCGGCCAGCAGCACGCGCACCATGCCGTGCGGCAGGGTCAGGCTGGAGAGTCGCATCAGCATGCGCGCCTTGGCCTTGAGCACCGGGTCCAGCCCGTCGGCCCCTCCGATCACGAAGGCCACGTCGCCGCCTTCCTGCTGCCATCCGGTGAGCGATTCAGCCAGCGCGACGGTGGTGAGATCCTTGCCTCGCTCGTCCAGCGCGATCATGCGGCAGCCCTTTGGCAGCGCGGCCTCGATGCGCGCAGCCTCGAGCTGCATGACGGTGGCGGCGGTGCGGCTGCCCGAGCGCTGCTCGGGCTTGATCTCGCGCAGTTCGATGCGCAGTTCGGGCGGCATGCGCTTGGCATATTCCGAGAAGCCGTCCTCGATCCAGGACGGCATCTTGTGCCCGACTGCGATGATCAGCAACTGCATGGCGGAAGGCCCGGCGCGGGATTATGATGCGCGCTTGGCCGGAGCGCGCTTGGCTGCCGTCTTGGTTGCCGTTTTTGCGACGGTCTTGGTAGCGGTCTTCGTGGCGGACTTGGCGGTGCCGGCTGCGCGCTTGGTGGCGGGCTTCTTGGCGGTCGTCTTCGCAGGCGCCTTCTTGGCGGGTGCCGCGCCCTTGGTCGGGCGTTCGCCGGCGAGCTTCGGCTTGGTGGTGCGGCGCTTGGCCGGCGTGACCTCTTCGGCCTCGTCTTCCTCGTCGTCGTAGCCCTCGCTGGCCTTGGGCAGGCCGCGCTTGCCCGTGCCACCAAGTTCGATGCGCACCGGCTTGTCACCCCAGATCTCTTCGAGGTTGTAGTACTGGCGCAGTTGCGGCTGCATGATGTGGACCACGGCGTCGCCGCAGTCGACCAGCACCCACTCGCCCACGTCTTCGCCTTCCACGGCGATGATGTGGCCGCCGGCTTCCTTGACGGCGTCACGCACGGAGGCGGCGAGGGCCTTGGTCTGGCGGTTCGACGTGCCGCTGGCGATGACCGTGCGGTCGAACAGTTCGGTCAGGTGCGTCGTATTGAAGACCTTGATGTCTTGCGCCTTGACGTCTTCGAGCGCGTCGACGATCACGCGTTGTAGTTTGCGAATATCCATGCTGATTGAGAAGAACGTTTAAGGGCGAGAAAAGGTCAGGGAAAAGGTGCGTGAAAGCGGTCAATCACGCGGTCAAGCATTGACCGTGCCGTCGGCACGGCGGTACAGCGAATGCGATTGGATCAGGTCGGCCACCCCGGCGGGCAGGTCGGCGTCGCAGCGTTCGCCCGCGGCGAGCCGCTGGCGCAGGCGCGTGGATGACAGATCGACGGCCAGGGTCTGGTCGATCCACATGTGCCCGGCGGGTGCGCATTGTATCAATGCCGCATCGGCCCGGCGTGCGTCGAGTTCGCGTTGCACCGGCGCGTGCAGCGCCTGCAGGTCAAAACCGGGCCGTGTGGCCACGCACAGGTGCACGTATTCGAACAGGTCCTGCCAGCCGTGCCAGGTGTCCAGGCCGACGAGCTGGTCGGCGCCCATCAGCCACGCCATGGAGGTGCCGGGGCCGTAGACGCGGCGCAATTCGCGCACGGTATCGATCGTGTAGCTGGGGCCATGGCGGTCGACTTCCATGCTGCTCGCATGGACCTTGGCGCGCCCGCCGCGCACCGCCCTGGCGGCCAACTCGGTCATGGCCAGGCGCAGCGGAGCGGGCGTGATGTCGGCGGCTTTCTGCCACGACACGCCGGTCGGAATCCACAGTAGTTCATCGAGATCAAGCCGCGCGATGCACAGCTCGGCCAGGGCGATGTGGCCGACATGTGGCGGATCGAACGTGCCGCCCAGCAGGCCGAGACGATAAGGACGCCCAAGCGCCGGGCGGGGGAAGGCGGGAAGCGTCATACCCAGTCGCGCGCCGGCAGGAAATCGGTGTAGAGCGCGGCTTCGGGCGAGCCCGGCTCCGGCTGCCAGTCGTAGCGCCAGTTGGCCACGGGCGGCATCGACATCAGGATCGATTCGGTCCGCCCGCCGCTTTGCAGGCCGAACAGCGTGCCACGGTCGAACACGAGGTTGAATTCGACGTAGCGGCCGCGGCGATAGGCCTGGAATGCGCGCTCGCGCTCGCCGTAGGGCGTGGCGCGGCGTTGCTCGGCGATGGGGAGCCAGGCGGGCAGGAAGGCATCCCCCACGGAGCGCATCATCTCGAAGCTGCGCTCGAAACCGAGTTCGGCAAAGTCATCGAAGAAAATGCCGCCGATGCCGCGTGCTTCCTTGCGGTGCTTCAGATAGAAGTAGTCGTCGCACCAGCGCTTGAAGCGCGGATAGAGGTCCTCGCCAAACGGGGTGAGGGCGCTCTGGCACGTGCGGTGGAAGTGGGTGGCGTCTTCCTTGAAGCCGTAATAGGGCGTCAGGTCCATGCCGCCCCCGAACCACCAGACGGGTTCCGCATCGGGTCGCTTGGCGACGAAGCAGCGCACGTTCATGTGCACGGTCGGCACGTATGGGTTGCGCGGGTGGAAAACCAGCGACACGCCCATCGCCTCGAAACCGCGTCCGGCCAGCTCAGGCCGGTTTGCGGTGGCGGACGGTGGCAGCGTGTCGCCCATCACGTGCGAGAAGCCGACGCCGCCGCGCTCGAGCAGCGCCCCGCCTTCGAGGATGCGGGTGCGGCCGTTGCCGCGCAGGCGCTCGGTGGGCGGCTTCTCCCACGCGTCGGTGGCGAACGTGCCGCCGTCGAGCGTGCTTGCGGCGGTGGTGATGCGGTCCTGCAGGTCCAGCAGGTAGTCGCGGACGGCTTGGGTATCCATCAGTCGGGAAAGGGGCCGCCCGGGCGGCCAAGTCATGCGGGTGTCACCATTGTAGCGGGCGGGCCGCTGACGGCTGGGTGGGGATCACCCGAGGTGACGGAAGCCGCGCCCGGGGTGCGAGGCGCGGCATCGGGTGACGATTGCGTGGCGGGCTCAGTGGCGAATGGCGCGATGCCCGATGTCGGTGCGGTACTGGGCGCCGTCGAAGCGGATCTGCTCGACCACGCTGTAGGCGGCACGCTGCGCTGCCTTGACGGAGTCGGCCAGCCCGACCACGCACAGCACGCGGCCGCCGCTCGTGGTCAATTCGCCGTCCTTGAGCGTGGTGCCGGCGTGGAACGTGACGCTGTCCTCGGTTTCCTTCGGGATGCCGGTGATGACGTCGCCCTTGCGCGGGGCGTCGGGGTAGCCGTGGGCGGCCATGACCACGCCCAGCGCGGTGCGGCGGTCCCAGTCGAGTTCCATGCCGTCGAGCTTGCCGTCGATGGCGCGGTCGAGGACGTCGAACAGGTCGGTCTTCATGCGCGCCATGATGGGCTGCGTTTCCGGGTCGCCCATGCGGCAGTTGAACTCGAGCGTCTTCGGGTTGCCGTCGGCGTCGATCATCAGGCCGGCGTAGAGGAAACCGGTGTACGGGATGCCGTCCTTCTCCATGCCACGGATGGTCGGCAGGATGATCTCGCGCAGCGCACGGGCGTGCAGCGTCGGCGTAACGACTGGCGCGGGAGAGTAGGCCCCCATGCCGCCCGTATTGGGGCCGGCATCGCCGTCGAGCAGGCGCTTGTGGTCCTGGCTCGTGGCCAGCGCCACCACGTTCTTGCCGTCGCACACGACGATGAAGCTCGCCTCTTCGCCGGCGAGGAATTCTTCGATCACCACGCGAGCACCGGCGTCGCCCAGGCGGTTGTCGGCCAGCATCATGTCGATGGCGCCGTGCGCTTCTTCAGCGGTCATGGCCACGACCACGCCCTTGCCCGCAGCCAGGCCGTCGGCCTTGATGACGATGGGGGCGCCTTCCTGGTCGACGTAGGCATGTGCCTGCGCGGCATCGCTGAAGGTCTGGTACTTGGCGGTCGGAATACCGTGGCGCTGCATGAACGCCTTGGCGAAATCCTTCGACGATTCGAGCTGCGCCGCCGCCTTCGTCGGGCCGAAGATGCGCAGGCCCTTGGCGCGGAAGAGGTCGACGATACCGGCGGCCAGCGGCGCCTCTGGGCCCACCACCGTGAAGTGGATGCCTTCGCGCTCGGCAAAGGCGGCCAGCACTTCCGGGTCCGTGATCGGCAGGTTCTGCAGGCGTTTGTCGAGCGCCGTGCCGCCGTTGCCCGGCGCCACGTACACCACCTGCACCTTGGGCGAGCGTGCCAGCTTCCATGCCAGGGCGTGCTCCCGTCCGCCCGAACCGACGACCATCACTTTCATGCTGTACCTACCTGAGATTGCAAATCCGATTCGAAATCTGAAAAACAAAAACGGCGATCGTGAGGTCGATCGCCGTTATGCGCGCGTCCGGGGCTTATTCCCCGATGACCGCGTTGGTGAAGACTTCCTGCACGTCGTCCAGGTTTTCCAGGGCGTCGAGCAGCTTCTGCATCTTGACCGCGTCGTCGCCGGTGAACTCGACTTCGGTCTGAGGCTTCATGATGACCTCGGCCAGTTCGGCCTTGAAGCCGGCGGCTTCGAGCGCGGTCTTGACCTTGCCGAAATCGTTCGGCGGGCAGATGACCTCGAGCGAGCCGTCTTCATTCGTGACGACGTCGTCGGCGCCCGCTTCGAGCGCGGCGTCCATCAGCTTGTCTTCGGGCGTGCCGGGGGCAAAGATGAACTGGCCGACGTGGTCGAACAGGAATGCCACCGAGCCCTGCGTGCCCATGTTGCCGCCGTGCTTGTCGAACGCGTGGCGGACTTCGGCCACGGTGCGCGTGCGGTTGTCGGTCATGCAGTCGACGATGACGGCGGCGCCGTTGATGCCGTAGCCTTCGTAGCGGATTTCTTCGTAGTTCGCGCCTTCCAGGCCCCCCACGCCGCGCTGAATGGCGCGCTGGATGTTGTCCTTGGGCATGTTGGCGTCGGTGGCTTTGTCCATGGCCAGGCGCAGGCGGGGGTTGGAGTCGGCATCGCCTCCGCCCAGGCGGGCCGCCACGGTGATTTCCTTGATCAGGCGTGTCCAAACTTTGCCGCGCTTGGCGTCGGCAGCGGCTTTTTTATGCTTGATATTGGCCCATTTGGAATGACCGGCCATGAAACTCTCCGAGCGGAATGCAGTGGAATCTGGCGCGCAGATGGCGGTCCGACGCCACCTGCACGCTCTATAATCGGTCGCGGATTTTAGCATGCTGAACCCGACCGCCGCGCCGTCCGTCCGGTCTGGCACGCGGGTGCGCCACCCTCCGATTGATCCACGTCTGAACGCCATGACCGATCCCATTCTGATTGCCAAGAACGCCAAGACCGAACTGGTGCTGCTGCCCCAGCTTGCCAACCGGCATGGCCTGATCACCGGCGCCACCGGCACCGGCAAGACGGTGACGCTGCAAACCATCGCGCAGGGCCTGTCGAACATCGGCGTGCCCGTGTTTATGGCCGACGTCAAAGGTGATCTGACCGGCATTTCCCAGCCCGGCCAGTCGAACGACAAGCTCAAGGCGCGCCTGCAGGAGCGGGGCCTGGACGAGCCCCAATGGGCCGCCTGCCCCGTCACGCTGTGGGACGTGTATGGTGAGCGCGGCCACCCCGTGCGCGCCACGGTGTCGGACATGGGCCCGCTGATGCTGTCGCGCATGCTCGAGCTCAACGACATCCAGACGGGCGTGCTCAACCTCGTCTTCAGGATCGCAGACGATTCGGGCCTTGCGCTGCTCGACCTGAAAGACCTGCGCGCGATGCTCCAGCACGTCGGCGAGCACGCGTCGGACTACACGAACCAGTACGGCAATATCTCGTCGGCGAGCATCGGCGCCATCCAGCGCAACCTGATCGCGCTGGAAGAGCAGGGCGCCGACCGGTTCTTCGGCGAGCCGATGCTCGACATCAACGACCTGATGCAGACCATCGGCGGCAAGGGCGTGGTCAACATCCTGGCGGCGGACAAGCTGCTCAACGCGCCGCGGCTGTACGCCACGTTCCTGCTGTGGATGCTTTCCGAGCTGTTCGAGCATCTGCCCGAAGTCGGCGACCTCGACAAGCCGAAGCTCGCCTTCTTCTTCGACGAGGCGCATCTGCTGTTCAACGATGCGCCGCCGTCGCTGCTGCAGAAGGTCGAGCAGGTCGTGCGGCTGATCCGCTCGAAGGGCGTGGGCGTGTACTTTGTCACGCAGAATCCGGCCGATGTGCCGGACACGGTTCTCGGCCAGCTGGGCAACCGCGTGCAGCACGCGCTGCGCGCCTTCACGCCGCGCGACCAGAAGGCCGTCAAGGCCGCGGCCACCACGATGCGCGCGAACCCGGAGTTCAGCATCGAACAGGCGATCAGCGAGTTGGCTGTGGGCGAGGCGCTGATCTCGCTGCTCGACGAGGGCGGGCGCCCCGAGGTGACGCAGCGCGCGTTTGTCGTGCCGCCCGCATCGCGCATCGGGCCGATTTCGGACGACGAGCGCAAGGCGCTGCTCGCGAACTCGCTGGTGGCCGGCCGCTATGACACCGCCATCGACCGCGAATCCGCCTACGAAAAGCTCAAGGGCCGCGTGGCGCCGGACGGCAATGGGGCGGCCGCCCCCGCGCCGGGCACGATCGGCACGGACTTCGGCGCCTCGGCAGGTTCGGCGCCCGAGCCCGCCCCCGCGCCGACGGCGCCTGCCCAGGAAGGCGGCGGCTGGCTCGGCGAAGTCGGTTCGATCCTCACCAAGGGCACCGGCCGCAGCGGGCGTGGCGATTCAATTGTCGAAACGCTGGCCAAGTCGACCATGCGCACGATCGGCTCGACGGTCGGGCGCGAGATCGTGCGCGGCGTGCTGGGCAGCATCCTGGGCGGATCGAAAAAGCGCTGAGCGTTTGCCGCGCCCAGAAGCAAACAGCCGGCAATGCCGGCTGTCTTCGTTTGCGCAGAACCTGTCGCGATCAGTTCTTCGTGCCGAACAGGCGGTCGCCCGCGTCGCCCAGGCCCGGGATGATGTACGCGTTGCCGTCCAGGTGCGAATCGAGCGAGGCCACGAAGAGCTTCACGCCCGGGTGCGCCTTCTGGAAGACCTCCACCCCTTCGGGGGCGGCCACGAGGGCGAGGAACAGGATGTTCTCATCCGGCACGCCACGCTTCTTCATCACGTCGATGGCGTGCGCGGCCGAGTAGCCCGTCGCGACCATCGGATCGCAGAGGATGAACGTGCGCTCTTCCAGGTCAGGCAGCCGCACGAGGTACTCCACCGGACGATGCTGCTCATCGCGGTACACACCGATGTGGCCGACCCGCGCGGACGGAATCAGTTCCAGCAGCCCGTCGCTCATGCCCACGCCCGCGCGCAGCACCGGCACCACGGCCAGCTTGCGGCCGGCGATGACGGGCGCGTCCATCGGGCCCATCGGCGTGTCGATGTGGCGCGTGGTGAGCGGCAGGTTGCGTGTGATCTCGTAGCCCATCAGCAGCGTGATCTCGCGCAGCAGCTCGCGGAACGTGCGCGTGGACGTGTCCTTGTCGCGCATGTGCGTGAGCTTGTGCTGGATCAGCGGATGATCGAGGATGAACAGGTTCGGGAAGCGCGGGTCTTGTTTCATGGCAAGGCGGGAAGACGGGAATGCGGTGATGGGGCGCATTGTACGGCGGGCCCCACCCGGAGAGTCGAACGGTTTATCGGCGGCCGCGCATGAGGATGACGTACACCACGGCGGAGATCGCCAGCCCCACGAACCACGCATACGTGTACAGCGCCTCGAAGACGGCCGGCACGCTGGGAACGAACCCGGCCTGCTTGAAGAAGCCCGGCAGGTTCGGCAGCACGCCGATGACCAGCGCTGCAATCGCGCGGCCGTTCCAGCCGTTGCCGTAGCCATAGGGGCCGTCCAGGCGGAACAGCTCGCCGGTCTTGAGCACCGTACGGCGCACCAGGAAGTAGTCGACCATCATGATGCCGGCCACCGGGCCCAGCAGCGCGCCGTAACCAACCAGCCACGTGAAGATGTAGCCCTTGGTCGTCTCCAGGATCTTCCACGGCATCATCGCCAGGCCGATGCCCGCGGTGATGTAGCCGCCGATGCGGAACGAGATGCGATGCGGCGCCAGGTTCGAGAAGTCATATGCCGGCGAGACCACGTTGGCGGCGATGTTCGTCATCAGCGTGGCGGTGATCAAGGCCAGCAGTGCGACGATGACGGACGGGCCCGTCATCTTGCCGGCCAGCGTGACCGGATCCCAGATGGCCTGGCCGTAGATGACCACGGTGGACGAGGTGACCAGCACGGCCACCAGCGCCAGCAGCCCCATTGGCCCCGGCAGGCCGATGGCCTGCCCGACGAGCTGGTCGCGCTGGCTGCGCGCGAAGCGGGTGAAGTCGGGGATGTTCAGCGCCAGCGTGGCCCAGTAGCCGACCATGGCGGTCAGCGAAGGCCAGAAGAAGCCCCAGAACTCGCCCGCGCGCTTGCCGCCGTCGGCAAAGGCCGATGGCGCCGACAGCATCGGCCCGAAGCCGCCCGCATTCGTGTACGCCCACCACACCAGCCCCAGCGCAGCCAGGATCAGCAGCGGCGTGGCCAGCGCCTGGAAACGCTTGATCGATTCGAGCCCACGGGTGATCAGCCAGATGTGCAGGCCCCAGAACAGCAGGAAGCAGAACCCTTGGCCCGGGTTGATGCCCAGCCCCGGGATGTTGCCGCCCACCAGCATGTTGTCGGTGATGACGTTCAGGATGGTGTAGATGGCCTGGCTGCCCAGCCACGTCTGGATGCCGAACCAGCCGCACGCCACGATCGCGCGCAGGATGGCCGGCAACTGCGCGCCGCGCACGCCAAACGACGCACGCACCAGCACGGGGAAGGGGATGCCGTACTTGGTGCCCGCGTGTCCCACCAGCACCATCGGCACCAGCACGATCAGGTTGCCGAGGAACACCGTCAGCACCGCCTGCCACCAGTTCATCCCCTCGCTCATCAGGCCGGAGGCGAGCATGTAGGCGGGCACCGACACCACCATCGATACCCACAGGGCGGCGTAGTTGGCGGCCGTCCAGGTGCGGGCGGCCGGCGGGGTGGGGTTGAGGTCTTCGTTCCAGAGCGTCGGATCCGGCGCCCCGCTGGCGCCGCCGGAGTGGGCGGGGGAGGTGGTTTGGCTCATGTCGATGTGGAATCCGTTGTCGTTGTGATAGTCCGGAATGCAGGCGCGATTGTACGGCGGTCCTGGGCGCGCCCAAGCGAACGCCGTGCCACGGAGGTTGCACCCCGCCCGGAACGATTTGTTGAATTCAAATACAATCGACGCGCTCGCCAACCCGCCCCGCGCTCCCCGCTGTGACCACCGCGTCCTCTGCGTCTTCCACCTCCACGCGCACCACCGACACCGGCGGCCTGCTGCTTGCCTCCGTGGGCGCCGTGCTGTTCTCGGCCAAGGCCATCGTCGCCAAGCTGATGTACCGGTATCAGGTGGATGCCGTCATGGTGATCACCCTGCGCATGCTGCTGGCCGCGCCGCTGTTCATGGCGATGGGCTGGTGGCAATCGCGGCGGGCTGCGCCCCTGGCCCCGGCCGACCGCTGGCGCATCGTCGGCCTGGGGCTGATCGGCTACTACCTCTCGAGCTTCCTCGACTTCCTGGGCCTGCAATACATCACGGCCGGGCTGGAGCGGCTGATCCTGTTCCTGACGCCGTCGTTCGTGCTGCTGATCACGGCGACGGTGTTCAAGCGGCGCATTACCGGCTTGCAGTGGGCCTCCTTGGCGCTCGCCTACGCGGGCATCGTGCTGGTGTTCGCGCACGATCTCGATCTGGGCGGCGGCCACGTGTGGCTCGGCGGCGGCCTGGTGCTCGCCAGCGCCATCAGCTATGGCGTCTACCTGCTGGCAAGCGGCGAGCTCGTCAAGCGCGTCGGCTCGATGCGGCTCGTGGCCTATGCGATGTGCGTCTCGACGGTGGCGTGCATCGTCCAGTTTCTGGTGCTGCGGCCGGTGCATGCGCTGGTGCTGCCGTGGCAGGTGTATGGGCTGTCGGCCATCAATTCGGTGTTCTGCACCGTGGCGCCGGTCACGCTCACGATGATGGCCGTGGCGCGCGTCGGTGCGCCGGTGGCCTCGCAGGCGGGCATGATCGGGCCGGTGTCCACGCTGCTGCTGGGCTGGTGGCTGCTGGGCGAGCCGATCACGTTGTGGCAGATCACCGGCAGTGCGTTGGTACTCGCGGGCATGGCGCTGCTGTCCCGCCGCGGTGGTCAATCCGGCGGTCCGCCGAAATAAACCTCAAGAGGAGTCAGGCAGGATGGATCTGGGCTTGAAAGGCAAGCGCGCGCTGGTGTGCGGCGCGAGCAAGGGATTGGGCTTCGCCTGCGCCGATGCGCTGGCAGCGGAAGGCGTGGACGTGGTGATCGTCGCGCGTGGCGCCGAGGCATTGCAGGCTGCGGCGGACCGCATTCGCAGCGCACATGGCGTGCGTGTGGAGGCCGTGGCCACCGACATCACCACGCCGGAAGGCCGCGCCGAGGCGCTGCTCGCGTGCGAGCGCCTGGGCGGCTCGCCGGACATCCTCATCAACAACGCGGGCGGACCGCCGCCGGGCAACTTCCGTGACTGGGACCGCGAGGCGTGGATCGCCGCACTGAATGCCAACATGCTCACGCCCATCGAGCTCATCAAGGCGACCGTCGACAAGATGATCGAGCGCCGCTGGGGCCGCATCGTCAACATCACCAGCGGTGCGGTGAAGGCGCCGATCGACGTGCTGGGCCTGTCCAACGGTGCGCGCTCCGGCCTGACCGGCTTTGTGGCGGGGCTGGCGCGCGAGGTCGCCAAGCACGGCGTGACCGTCAACAACCTGCTGCCGGGCCAGTTCGAGACCGACCGCCTGGCCAAGACGCTGGAAGCCGGCGCCAAGGCGGCGGGCATCAGCGCCGAAGAAAACTACGAGCGCAAGCGCCAGGGCAACCCGGCGCGGCGCTTTGGCCAGCCGGCCGAATTTGGCGCCGTGTGCGCCTTCCTGTGCAGCCAGCACGCCGGCTACCTGAACGCGCAGAACATCCTGCTGGATGGCGGCGCATACCCTGGCACCTTCTGAGCCAACCACGATGACGACCCTGACGCCCGAGAGCGCCCCCCCGAAACGCCGCCGCATCGCCCTGATCGCGCACGACCACAAGAAAGACGACATGGTGGCGTTCGCGCAGACGCATCAGGCCTTTCTCTCGCAATGCGATCTGCTGGCTACGGGCACCACCGGCGGCCGGCTGGAGAAGGAGGTCGGCCTGACCGTGCAGCGCATGCTGTCCGGCCCGTGGGGCGGCGACCTCCAGATCGGCGCGCAGCTTGCTGAAGGCCGTGTCGACGCGGTGATCTTCCTGCGCGACCCGATGACGCCGCAGCCGCATGAACCCGACATCAACGCGCTCGTGCGCGCGTGCGACGTGCACAACATTCCCTGCGCCACCAACCTGGCGACCGCCGACCTGGTGATGTCCGCCCTGCAGGTGGTGCAGCCCGACCCGAAGGAGATCCACGCATGACACAAGCGAAAGCCATCCGCATCTTCGAGACCGGCGGTCCGGAAGTGATGCAGTACGTCGATGTCGACGTGCCTGCACCCGGCCCCGGCGAGGCCACCATCAAGCAGCACGCCATCGGTCTGAACTACATCGACGTCTATTTCCGCACCGGGCTGTATCCGCAGCCGCTGCCGGGCGGTATCGGCATGGAAGCCTCCGGGGTGGTCGAAGCGGTCGGTGAGGGCGTGACGCACGTCAAGCCCGGCGACCGCGTGGCCTATGCCGGCCGCCCCACCGGCGCCTACGCTGCGGTGCGCACGATGCCTGCCGACATTCTTGTGCGGCTGCCGGATGCGATCGACTTTGAAACCGGCGCCGCGATGATGCTGCAGGGCATGACCGCGCAATACCTGCTTCGTGACAGCTACCGCGTTCAGCCGGGCGATACGGTGCTGTTTCATGCAGCCGCAGGCGGCGTGGGCCTGATCGCATGCCAGTGGCTGAAGGCCCTTGGCGCCACGGTGATCGGCACCGTCGGCAGCGATGCCAAGGCCGAACTTGCCCGCGCGCACGGCTGCGATCACACCATCGTCTATACGCGTGAGAACTTCACCGAACGCGTGCGCGAAATCACGGGCGGCAAGGGCGTGCCCGTGGTCTACGACGGCATTGGCAAAGACACGTTCGCGGGCTCTCTGGATTGCCTCGCGCCGCGCGGGATGATGGTCACGTACGGCAACGCATCGGGGCCGGTGCCGCCGGTTGACCTCAGCGTGCTGAGCGCAAAAGGCTCGCTCAAGATCACGCGACCGACGCTGATGACGTACACGGCGCGGCGCGAGCTGCTGGAGCCGATGGCGGCAGAGTTGTTTGATGTGGTGAGCAGCGGCAAGGTGAAGATCGAGATTCACCAGCGCTACGATCTGCAGAACGCGGCGCAGGCGCACCGCGATCTGGAAGCGCGCAAGACGACCGGTTCGACGATCCTCTTGCCGTAAGTTGAGACGTTACCGCCCGGAGGGCTTCACCCGCCGGGCGGCGGCAAAGCGCGCATCCTCGCGCACGCGGTCGGGCAGGCCGCGCAGCAGCATGTGCAGCGCGAACGGCACCAGCACGATGTCGTCCACCCAGCCGATTACCGGGATGACATCCGGGATCAGGTCGACCGGCGATACCACATACCCCACCAGCAGCAGCGCAGCCGGCGCGAGCCACCACGGCTTGTCGGGATGGCGCAGCGCAAACCACAGCAGGCGCACGTCGTTGCGCACCACGCTCCACAGGCGGAAAAGTCGTCCGAACATCGTGGGCTCCTTGATGAAAAGTCGGCGTCACATGAGGGCGTTTGGCCGGCAAACCATCGTATCAGCTTGGGGACATGGCCGGGCTTTCAAGGTGGGGCCCCATCGTCCATGAAAAAAGCCGGCCCTCTTGCGAGGTGCCGGCTTTTTGCCGCCACGGGTAGAACTCAACCCGGAATCTTGCCTTCCACGCCTTCCACGTAGAACTTGATGCCGTGCAGGAAGCCGTCGTCGGCGACCTTGTCGGCGGGCAGGACTTCCTTGCCGGTGTTGTCCTTGAGCGGACCCTTCCAGATCGGTGCGGAGCCGTCGATGATGCCCTTCTTGCGGGTTTCGATCAGCGTCTTCACGTCTTCCGGCACCACGGCGTTGTAGGCGCCCAGGTCGATGGCGCCTTCCTTCAGGCCCCACCACACGGTTTCCGGCTTCCACTTGTTTTCGAGCACGTCGCCGACGACCTTGGTGTAGTACACGCCCCACTTGTTCATCGAGGCGGCCAGGTGGGCCTTCTCGCCGAACTTGGTCATGTCGCTGTCCCAGCCGATGGCGTAGACGCCTTTTTCCTGGGCCGTTTGCACGACGGCGGCGGAGTCGGTGTTCTGCATCAGCACGTCGACGCCCTGACCGATGAGCGTGGTGGCCGCTTCGCGCTCCTTGCCCGGGTCAAACCACTTGTTGACCCACACCACGCGGGTGGTGGCCTTCGGGTTGACGCTGCGCGCGCCCAGCGTGAACGAATCGATGTTGCGGATCACCTCGGGGATGGGCACCGAACCCACCACGCCCAGCTTGCCCGACTTGCTCATCTTGCCGGCCACCACGCCCGCGAGGTACGCGCCTTCATACGTGCGCACGTCGTACTGGCCGAGGTTGTCGGCGGTCTTGAAACCGGTGGCGTGCTCGAACTTCACGTCCGGGAATTCCTTGGCGACCTTGAGCATCGATTCCATGAAGCCGAAGCTCGTGCCGAAGATGACCTTGTTGCCCTGCGTGGCGAGATCGCGGAACACGCGCTCGGCGTCCGCAGCGCTTTCGGGGACGCTTTCGACGAAGCTGGTCTTGACCTTGTCGCCGAACTTGGCTTCGACCTCCTTGCGGCCGGCGTCGTGGGCGTACGTCCAGCCTGCGTCGCCCACCGGGCCGACGTAGACGAACGCAACCTTCAGCGGCTCATTGGCCGGCGCCGGTGCGGCAGCGGCGGGGGCCGACGATGCGGCCGGCGCGGCATTGCCGCCGGCGTTGTCGTTGGACTTGCCGCAACCCCAGAGGGTCAGGGCAGCGCCGGCGGCCAGGGCGGCCAGCGTGATCCTGCGAGTGACGTTCATCGATTTCTCCTGTTGTGTGGCTCGTTGACTGTGTTGAAGCAAATAAAAGCGGAATGCAGAAGCTGAGGCTGCATGCAGTTTAGGCAGCCCCGGGGCGGAACGGCTTGCCAAGCGATGCGGGCATGTTCAGGCGAATCCAGTCCGGGTTGCGCGAGATGATGGCCAGCACGACGATGGTGGCCGCAAAAGGCGCCATCGACAGAATCTGCGACGGCACCGACACGCCCATCCCTTGCAGGTGGAATTGCAGGATCGTCACGCCGCCGAACAGCAGCGCACCGAACAGGATGCGCAGCGGGCGCCAGGTAGCAAAGGTGGTCAGCGCGAGGGCAATCCAGCCGCGGCCGGCGACCATGTTCTCGACCCACATCGGCGTGTAGACCAACGAGAGGTACGCGCCGGCCAGCCCGCAGCATGCGCCGCCAAACAACAGCGCGCCAAAGCGGACGGTGCGCACCGGATAGCCAAGAGCATGCGCCGACTCCGGCGATTCACCGATCGCGCGCAGCGTGAGACCAGCCCGCGTCTTGAACAGGAACCACGCAATCGCGCCGCACAGCAGCAGGCTGAAATAGACCATCCAGTGATGCGCGAAGAGGGCGGGGCCGACAAACGGGATCGACTCCAGCCCGGGGATGCCGTGCGCCTGCGCCGGCAGCGACATGCCGACAAAGCGCTGGCCCATGAAGGCCGACAGCCCGGTGCCGAAAATAGACAGGGCGAGGCCCGTGGCGACCTGGTTGGTGACGAGCACCAGCGCCAGCCATGCAAACAGCGACGCCATCACCATGCCGGCAATCGCGCCGGCAGCAAAACCCAGCAGCGGAATCTGCGTCTGGTAGCCGACCATGAAACCGACCACGGCCGCCACCAGCATCATCCCTTCGGCGCCGAGGTTGAGCACGCCGGAGCGCTCGTTCATCAAGAGGCCAAGGGCGGCCAGCAGCAGCGGGGTGCCGGCGTTGATCGACGCGGCGATCAGGGGAGCGAGACTTTCCATATCAGTGGTGCGCGCGCCAGCGCAGGCGGTATTCGATGAGCGTGTCGCAGGCGAGCAGGAAGAACAGCAACATCCCCTGGAACACTCCGGTAATGGCCGACGGCAGCCCCAGGCGCGATTGCGCAAGCTCGCCGCCGATATAGAAGAGCGACATCACGATCGCGCCCAGCACGGTGCCCACCGGGTTCAGGCGCCCGACGAACGCCACCACGATGGCCGCAAAGCCGTAGCCGGGGGAAATGGATGGCAGCAGCTGCCCGATCGGCCCGGTGACTTCGAAGGCGCCGGCAATGCCTGCCAGGCCGCCCGACACCAGCAGCGCCGTCCACAGCGCCGCCCGCGACGAGAAACCTGCATAGCGCGCGGCTTGCGGTGCCAGGCCGCCGACTTGAAGGCGATAGCCCGCAAAGCTGCGGAAGACAAACAACGTCATCGCCGCCGTCATCACCAGCATGAACAGGAAGCCGACGTGCAGGCGCGTGCCGGCCACGAGCGTCGGCAGGACGAACGCGCTGTCGAACACGATCGATTGCGGGAAGTTCATGCCGTTCGGGTCTTTCAACGGCCCGTTGACCACGTACAGCAGCAGCAACTGCGCGATGTACGTGAGCATGAGCGAGACGAGAATCTCGTTGGCATGAAAGCGATCGCGCAGCAGCGCGGTGATCGCCGCCCACAGCGCGCCGCCGATCAGGCCGGCAATGATGGCCAGCACCAGCGCAAAGCCGCCGGGGATGGCGGGCATCGGCGTATCGAAGTAGATGATGGTGGCCGCTGCAAAGATGCCGCCCACGATGAGCTGCCCCTCCGCGCCGATGTTCCATACGTTGGCGCGATAGCACACCGACAAGCCCAGCGCGCACAGCACCAGCGGCACGGTCTTGAGCAGCACTTCACCAATCGCCCGCTTGCTGACCAGCGGTTCGACCAGGAACACGCGCAGGCCCGCCACCGGATCCTTGCCCAGCAGCGCGAACAGCAGCAGGCCGAACGCCATCGTCAGCACCAGCGCGATGAGCGGCGAGGCATAGGCCATGGTGCGCGACGGGATCGCCCGCAACTCCAGCGAAACCGGCAACGCCAGACGGCTGCCATGCATGACATCAGCCATGGGCCACCTCCGAGCTGGCAGCGGCTGGCGCGGACGCTTTGTCCCACATGCCGCTCATCCACAGGCCGATCTGTTCGCGGTCGGTGGCGTGCGTGGGCGTGGAGGGGGAGAGGCGCCCGTTGGCGATCACGTGCAGGCGATCGCACAGCGCAAAGAGTTCGTCGAGTTCTTCCGACACGATAAGGATGGCGCAGCCCCCCGCCTTGAGCGCGAGGATTTCGTTGTGGATCTGAGCAGCGGCGCCCACGTCGACGCCCCAGGTGGGCTGCGCGACGATGAGCACGCGCGGCGCGCATTCGATTTCGCGGCCGACGATGAATTTCTGCAGGTTGCCGCCCGACAGGCTCTTGGCCAACGCGTCGGGGCCGCCGGCCTTCACGCCAAACCGGCTGATGATGGCGGTAGCCAGCTTGGCGGCGGCTTTCTTGTCGATGAGCCCGCCGCGCACCTGGGGTGCACGCTGATGCGTCAGCAGCGTATTGGCTGCCAGCGACAGCGAGGGCACGGCGCCGCGCCCCAGGCGCTCTTCCGGCACGAACGACAGCCCGCGCTTGCGGCGCGCACGCGGGTCCAGCTTGGCGACCGGCTCGTTGCCGATGCTGATGGTCTGTGCCGACGCGCGGGTGTCTTCGCCGGACAGGGCTGCCAGCAGTTCCTGCTGCCCGTTGCCCGATACGCCTGCAATGCCGACGATCTCGCCGCTGCGCAACTGCAGGGCGATGTCCCGCAGCTCCGTCGCAAAGGCGTGGGCCTTGGGCAGCGACAGTCCGGCCACCTCCATGCGCACCTCGCCGGGTGTGGTCTGGGGGCGCAATTCGCGCGGAGGCTCGCCGCCGATCATCATGCGCGACAGCGACGCCGCCGTTTCCTGGCGCGGGTCGCACACGCCCGTGACCTTGCCCATGCGCATCACCGTGGCGGTGTGGCACAGGGCCTGGATCTCGTCGAGCTTGTGGCTGATGTAGAGGATGCTCGTGCCTTCTGCCGCCAACTGGCGCAGCGTCACGAACAGCTTTTCGACGGCCTGCGGCGTCAGCACCGAGGTCGGCTCGTCAAGGATCAGCAGACGCGGCTTGGTGAGCAGGGCGCGCACGATTTCCACGCGCTGGCGCTCGCCCACGGAAAGCGTATGCACATGGCGATGCGGCTCCAGCGGCAGGCCGTATTTCTCGCCCGTGCTGCGCACCTGGTCAGCCACGTCGCGCAAATCGGTGCCTGCGGGCAGGCCGAGCAGGATGTTCTCCGCCACCGTGAGCGTGTCGAACAGCGAAAAGTGCTGGAACACCATGGCGATGCCGAGCGCGCGCGCCTGGTGCGGATTGGCGATCTCGACGCGCTGGCCGTCGAGCTGCATCTCGCCGGCGTCAGGCTGCACGGCGCCGAAGATGATCTTCATCAACGTCGACTTGCCGGCGCCGTTTTCGCCCAGCACGGCGTGGATCTCGCCCGGCGCGACAGTCAGGCTGACGCCGTCGTTGGCGACCACGCTCGGGTAGCGCTTGGTCATGCCCGTCAGCGACAGGCGTGGTGGGAGTGGTGTCACAACAGGTTGGCTCGTGGTTTCCGTGCCGCTCACCGCGAGCGCATGTCGCGGAGGCAGTCTTTTTAGGGCGTTGACGACACTGCACAACAGGCGATGCCGACGCAGATTCGCGCCGACGCATCGCAGCAATCATCATGGGTGTGTGATGCTTATCATCAACGATGAATTATATCGTCCGGCACCGTGCCGGACGTCTGGTCTGGCGGGATCGGCGCATGCCTCGTACGGGGGGTGGGGGAGTGCAAAAGCCGTGCCGGCCCGACCACGTTGATCTGCCGGTCGCAACTTGTCATGCCGAGGTATCCACGTGGCGGGGGCCGCTCTCGCGTGGGGCGCGCAGGCGATTTTGCACCCACGCGGTGCGCGGCGGCGTTTGCGAGTTTGCGCTACAGTTCACTGTTTGCCCCGGCACGGAAGCCATCCCTGCCGCGCGTCCCGCATTCTCATGACCGCTCCCAATCCCCGATCCCGCGTGCCGGGCCCGATTCCCGGCTGGCTTCTCTTGCTCGGCGCGCTGACCGCCGTCGGCCCGCTTTCCGTCGACATGTATCTACCGAGCTTGCCGACCATCGCGCGCGAGCTGAACACATCGTCCGCGGCAGCCGGTCTCACGCTCACCGTCTTCCTGATCAGCCTGGCAATCGGCCAGCTCATCTACGGGCCCGCCAGCGACCGGTTCGGCCGCAAGCCGCCGCTCTATATCGGCCTGGCAATGTACGTGGCCGCTTCCATCGGCTGCGCATTCGCCCAGGACGCCACCACGCTGGCGGCCCTGCGCGGCGTGCAGGGCTTCGGCGGCTGCGCCGGCATGGTGATCGCGCGCGCGGCCGTGCGCGACCGCATGGACCCGGCCGGCGCGGCGCAGGCTTATTCCACGCTGATGCTGGTGATGGGTGTGGCACCCATCCTGGCGCCCATGATCGGCGGGGCAGTGCTGCAGGTGGCGTCGTGGCGCGTCATCTTTGTGCTGCTCGCGGCGTTCGGGCTGGCATCGCTGGTGGCCGTGCACTACCTCATGCGCGAATCGCTGGCGCCGGAGCAGGCCCGCAGGCTGGCCGTCGGCCACGTGCTGCGCGACTACTGGGAATTGCTGCGCGATCGCCACTACGCCGCCTACATGTGGTGCGGCGCGGTGTTCCTGTCGGGCATGTTTGCATACATCACCGTGTCGTCGTTTGTGCTGATCGACGGCTATGGGCTGACGCCGTCGCGCTACGCCTGGGTGTTCGGCAGCAACGCGGCGGGGATGATCGCGGCCTCGCGTGTGAATGTGCGGCTGGTGCGCAAGTACTCGCCGGTGCGGGTGCTGCGCCGGGCGCTGTGGGTGCCGACGATCACGAGCGTGCTGGCCGCACTGGCCGCCGTCGCCGGCTTTACGCCGTTGCCGCTCGTGCTGGCGGCGCTGTTCTGCTACATCGCCTCGATCGGCTGCATTTCGCCCAACACCGGCGCGTTGGCGATGGCCGGACAGGGCGCCCGCGCAGGCACGGGCTCGGCGTTGATGGGCGCCATGCAGTTCGGCCTCGGCATGGTGACCGGCACCGTGGTCGCCGCCATCGGGCAGACCGCGCTACCGTTGCTCGGCATGATGGCCATCTGCGCCGTCGCCGCGCTCGTCCTCGGCTTGCGCATTACGCGCGAAGAGCCGACGGCCTGATTCCTGCACCCTTCTGCGCCCGGGCTCTCCGGGCGTTTTCACGTTGATGGGTGGGGCGCCCGCGTGCGGTTCTTCCCCCCGTATGCCCGGTGCCTATCATGAAAGTGGGCCGGTCGCGCTGGCAGTTGACGCCCGCCGATCCCGGACGGACTAAGGGTTACTTCTTATATAGAATTTATCAACGTTTTATTAACGTATCGCTTTCGTTTTCAATCGCGCACGGTTTTGCCGGGATCTCCCGCGAATCGCGCACACGAGACGGGGGTTAAGTTGCAGTGCACGATTCACCGGCTGGGCGAACTGGCGCTGTTGTGCGAGGTGCCGCCGCCGGCGACCTTGAACTGTCAGCAGCGCATCTGGGCCATGGCTTCGCGCGCGTCCAACTGGCCGGATGTGGTCGACGTGGTCCCCGGCATGAACAACCTGACGCTCGTGTTCGGTCCGCTGGCCGACGCGCAACGGCTTGAAACGCAACTGCGCGAGGCCTGGGAAGAAAGCGAGGCGCTGGTCGCCGACGGCAAGCTCGTCGACATCGAAGTGGCCTACGGCGGCGAGGAGGGTCCCGATCTGCGCGAGGTGGCCAGGCACACCGGGCTGACGCCGGCCGAGGTCGTGCGCCGCCATACCGCGCCCGAATACATCGTGTACTTCCTGGGCTTCCAGCCAGGCTTTGCCTATATGGGCGGCCTCGACAAGTCGCTGGCCACGCCACGCCGCGCCGAGCCGCGCATGGCGGTGCCGGCCGGATCCGTGGGCATTGGCGGCGAGCAGACCGGCATCTACCCGGCCGCGTCGCCAGGCGGCTGGCAACTGATCGGCCGTACGGATGCAGCGCTCTTCATGCCGCAGCGCAATCCTCCGGCGTTGCTGTCGCCCGGAGACCGCGTCCACTTTGTTGCCTCGAAGGTGCGCGTATGAGTGCCAAGCTCCAGCCGATGATCGAGATCGTGCGGGCCGGCGTGCTCGCGTCGGTGCAGGATCTGGGCCGCACCGGATACCGCCGCTTTGGCGTGTGTACGTCCGGCGCGCTCGATCCGCTGTCGCTGTACGTCGGCAACCGCCTCGTCGGCAACCCCAGCAATGCGGCCGGTATCGAGTTCACGTTGGGCAACGCCACGCTGCGCTTCCATGCGAATGGCCTGATCGCGCTGACGGGCGCTGACTGCCGGGCGACGCTCGACGGCGCCCCGGTGCACGCCTGGCGCGCGATTCCGGTGCAGCGCGGGCAAACGCTGACACTGCGCGTGGCACAGGGCGGCGTGCGGGCGTATCTGTGCGTGGCCGGCGGCATCGATGTGCCGGAAATGATGGGCTCGCGCAGTACCGACCTGAAGGCCGGCTTCGGCGGCTTTGAGGGCCGCCCGCTCAAAGACGGCGACAGGCTGCCCGTGCTGCCAGCGGACACCACATACGCGCCCGACATCAGCGGCGACGCCGTCGCCGTGAAAGCCGCGCGCTGGACGTTCGACCGCACGCATCACGACACCCCGATCATCCGCGTGCTGCCCGGCCCCGAATACGACGACTTCCTCGCCGATGCGCAGGCCGCGTTCTGGGAATCCGACTGGACGCTCACGCCAAACAGCAACCGCATGGGGTTCCGCTTGCAGGGGCCCGAGCTTGCCCGCAAGAAGCAGCGCAGCGGCGATCTGCTCTCCCACGGCGTGGTGCCAGGCGTGATCCAGGTGCCGCCCTCGGGCCAGCCCATCGTCCTGATGGCCGACGCGCAGACCACCGGCGGCTATCCGAAGATCGCCACGGTCATCCTCGCCGACCAGTGGCGCCTGGCGCAGATTCCGCTGGGGCAGCGCATCCGCTTCGAACGCGTGACGCTGGAACAGGCCGAAGCCGCCCGCGCCGACGTGGCACGTTATCTGCAGCAAATCGAAACCGCGCTGGATTGGCAGCGCCAGGGCATTCTCTCGACCGCGCGGCGCACCGCGCGCACGCGATTGAACGCCTGATGCACCGGAAAACATCATGACGACGATCGATCTGAACGCCGACCTGGGCGAAGGCTGCGAAAACGATGAGGCGCTGCTCAAGCTCGTGAGCTCCGCCAACGTCGCATGCGGCTGGCACGCCGGCGACGTCAACACCATGCGCCGGACGGTGGCGTGGGCACTGCGCGAAGGCGTCTCGATCGGCGCGCATCCGAGCTTTCCCGACCGCGAGAACTTCGGCCGCACGGAGATGCACCTGCCGCCCGAAGAGATCTACGCCGGCGTGCTGTTCCAGATCGGCGGCCTCGCAGCCATCGTGCGCGCGCAGGGCGGCAAACTCGCGCACGTGAAGGCGCACGGTGCGCTCTACAACCAGGCGTCGCGTGACCGGCCGCTGGCCATGGCCGTCGTGCGCGCGATCCGCGATTTCGATCCGTCGCTGGTCGTGTTCGGCCTTGCCGGCGGCGAGCTCATCAAAGCCGCGCGCGAGCTGGGCCTGCATGTCAAGGAAGAGGTGTTTGCCGATCGGGGTTACAACGCCGACGGCTCGCTCGTCAAACGCGGCACGCCCGGCGCGCTGATCGACGACGAAGACGCCGCGCTGGACCAGACGCTGACGATGGTGCGCGAACAGCGTGTGAAGGCCATCGACGGCACGTGGGTTCCGATCCGCGCGGAAACGGTTTGTCTGCACGGCGACGGCGCGCATGCGCTGGCGTTCGCGCGACGCATTCGGGAACGGCTTGGCAGCGAAGGCATCGCTGTCCGCGCCGGCGCCTGAACCATGATGGCCCCGTCCTTGCGGCGGGGCTTTTTTGACCTTTGGGGGGGAAGCACCACATGAGTACGGCAGTGAATCTATGGCCGCTGATCGGGGTGGTCGTCATCATCGCGGGGTTCATCCTGCGATTCAATCCGATGCTGGTGGTGGCCGTGGCCGCCATCGCTACCGGTTTTGCGGCGTCGATGTCCATCGAACAAATCCTGACGGCGATCGGGACGGGCATCGTCAAGACGCGGACCTTGCCGCTGATCATCCTGCTGCCGCTCGCGGTGGTGGGCCTGCTCGAGCGCCACGGCTTGCGTGAGCATGCGCAGAACTGGATCGCGCGCATTCAATCGGCCACCGTTGGCCGTCTGCTGATCGTCTATCTCGCCGTGCGCGAGCTGACGGCCGCTGCCGGTCTGACGAGCCTCGGCGGTCATCCGCAGATGGTGCGTCCGCTGCTGGCCCCGATGGCAGAAGGCGCTGCCGAGAACCGTTTCGGCAAGCTGCCGGCGCCGGTGCGCGAACGCCTGCTGGCCTTCTGCGCTGCCACCGACAACGTCGGCCTGTTCTTCGGCGAAGACATCTTCGTGGCCTTCGGCGCCATCGCGCTGATGCACACGTTCCTGCTGGGCTCGGGCATCGACGTGGAACCGCTGCATATCGCCGTGTGGGGCATCCCGACCGCGATCTGCGCGTTCCTGATCCATTCCGTGCGCCTCAAGCGCCTGGACGGCTGGCTGGCCCGCGAGCTGGGCGGCGCCAACACCAACGCGGCTGCGGCCAAGCAGGGGTAAGCCATGATTCTGTCGATCAACTATCTGTACTGGCTGGCCGGGATCATCCTGACGATCACCGCGCTGATGACCTTTGCCGACAAGCACCACCCGCGCCGCTGGACCACGGGCCTGTTCTGGGCGATCTTCGCCGTCATCTTCCTGGTCGGCGACAAGATTCCGCCGATCGTGGTGGGGGTGGGCGCCGTGGTGATGGCGCTGCTGGCGGGCATGGGCGGCGTCACGCTCGGCAAGCACGGCGAGCTGTCGGTGGAGGAACGCCGCGCCTCGGCCAAGCGCCTGGGCAACCGCCTCTTCATCCCGGCGCTGACCATTCCGGTGGTCACCGTCATCGGCAGCGTGTTCCTGAAGGACGTGAAGATCGGTGGCGACTTGCTGCTCGATCCGAAGAACCAGACCTTCGTCTCGCTGGGCCTGGGCTGCATCATCTCGCTGGCGCTGGCGTGCTGGTTGACGCGTGACACGCCGGTGCAGGCCATGCGTGAGTCGCGTCGGCTGACGGAGTCGCTCGGCTGGGCGCTGGTGCTGCCGCAGATGCTGGCCATGCTGGGTCTCGTCTTTGCCGATGCCGGCGTGGGCAAGGCCGTGGCGCACCTGACCACCGCCTACATCAACATGGACTATCGCCTCGTCGCAGTCATCGTCTATTGCGTGGGCATGGCGCTGTTTACCGTCATCATGGGCAATGGCTTTGCCGCTTTCCCGGTCATGACCGGCGGGGTGGGCGTGCCCATCCTGGTGGGCGTGTTCCATGCGAACCCAGCGGTCATGGCGGCCATCGGCATGTTCTCGGGCTACTGCGGCACGCTCATGACGCCGATGGCGGCCAACTTCAACATCGTGCCGGCGGCGCTGCTGGAGCTGTCCGACAAGAACGCCGTCATCAAGGCGCAGGTGCCGACGGCGCTGATGTTGCTTGCAGCCAATATCGTGCTCTTGTACTTCCTGATGCTCCACTAATCGTGTTTAATGCGACGCGTGCGGTGCGCGTCACGCTGGCGGTTCTCAGCCGGCGGACGCCGCCAAGCGCGGTCGCTGCCCGCGAGACAAGGGCACGCGGTCGTAGACCTCGCATCGTGCTCTTCTCCGGGGGGATTCATGAGCAGCCAGATGACGAGCGGCCGTTCCATGTCGGGACGCCGCTTTTTTTGTGTTCTCGCAGCCAGCGCGCTGTCGTTGATTTCCGCCGCGCAAGCCTGTGCGGAAACGCTCCGAGTGGCCACGCCGTATCCGGCCCTCAATTTCCATACGCAAAACCTGCAGGCCTTCGCAGATGCGGTCAGCAGCGCCACCAATGGCGGGCTCAAGCTTGAGGTCTATCCGAACGGCACGCTGCTCAAGCCGGCCGCGATCTTTGACGGTGTCAAGGAAGGCAAGGCCGAGGCGGGCGAAGTGATGCTGTCGACGTTGGCCCAGCGCGATCCGCTCTTCGGCGTGGATTCGATTCCCTTTGTGGTATCGGGCTACAACGATGCGCGCCTGCTGTGGGAAGCCTCGCGCGGCCACATCGAAGCCTTGATGAAGGCCAACGGACTGCACTTGCTGTATGCCGTGCCCTGGCCGCCGCAGAACCTGTATTCCGAAACACCGATTGCCCGTTTGTCTGACCTGAAGGGACATCGTTTGCGTACGTATAACGCGGCGCAAAAGCGCATTGCCGAGTTGTATGGCGCGCAGGCCGTGCAGGTGGAAGCCGCCGATCTGACCGCCGCGATTGCCGGTGGCCGCATCGACACCATGGTCACCTCGCCGTCCACCGGTCTGGAGACGAAGGCCGGCCAGCGCATGACGTATTACTACAAGGTCAATGCGTGGATTCCGAAGAATGCCGTGTTCGTGAACGAGGCGCGCTTTGCCAAGCTCCCGCCCGCGATGCAGCAGACGGTGCTCAAGCTCGCCAAGGATTACGAGGCGCGCGGTTGGGATTCCAGCCGCCAGACCTACGAGCGCGATGAAGCCGAACTCGCCAAGACCGGCGTGCGCGTGCTCAATCCCGACGTGACCCTGCAGGGCGACATGCGCCGCCTGGGCGAGCGTCTGACGCGTGAATGGCTGCACACCGCGGGCACGGACGAAGTCGACATCCTGTTGAACTTCGAGAACAAGCGCAGCAAGGCACACTGACGCCGCAACGCGCTTGGGCATGATGTTCGACGGACGTTTATCATCGTTTTTGTCTTACGCAGCAAGCAGGAGAACGTCATGCCTACCGTCCTCGTCACCGGCTTCGATCCGTTCGAGAACGAACCCATCAATCCGTCGTGGGAAGCCGTGCGCACCCTCGATGGACAGGGAATCGCAGGCGCCGACATCGTCGCGCGCCAGTTGCCGACCATCTTTGGCGAGTCCAACAAAGTGCTCGGCAAGTTGCTGCAGACGCTACAGCCGGATGTCGTGATCGCCGTGGGGCAGGCCGGTGGCCGTGCCGAGATGGCTGTCGAGCGCATCGCCATCAATGTCGACGATGCGCGCATTGCGGACAACGCCGGCAAGCAACCGATCGATATCGCCATCGCGAGTGACGGGCCGGCCGCGTATTTTTCAACGCTGCCGATCAAGACGATCGTGCGCGAACTGCGTGCGGGCGGTGTTCCCGCGTCCGTCTCGCAGACGGCGGGCACCTTTGTCTGCAATCACGTCTTCTATGGGTTGATGCACGCCATCGCCCGCCACAAGCTGCCCACGCGCGGCGGCTTCATCCACATCCCGTATCTGCCGTCGCAGGCGGCCAAGCACCCGGGGCAACCCAGCATGGCGCACGACACCATCGTCGCCGGGCTGCGCATCGCCATCGAGACAACGCTGCGCACGCTGCACGACGTACGCGAAACCGGCGGCCAGTTGCACTGAGCCGGCGCGGCGGCACGCGCTCCGGTCAGTCTGTGAAGCGCGTATGCCGTTGCAGTTCGATGCGCACCGGCGTGCCCGGCGCTGCATAGGCTGAGGTGATCGGCGCCGTGTCGGTCGTCGGCCATTCGACTTCGATCGTCGCTGGCGCTTCGTCGTGCAATGCGGGCGAGCGCAGCAACTTCGGTGGCGTCGGCGCGGCGGCCCGCACCAGGGGGCGCGGTCGACGCGGTTTCGCCGGCAACTGCGCTACGGCTGACTCTGCTGCGGCGATGGCCGGCGCGGCAACTTTCGTTTCGTCGAGCGCCATGTCGGCCGCCGGGACCACGTGGGCTACGGGTGTGGCAACGACCTCGGATTCCGTGGCTTCATTTGGTTCCGTGGACGCCGCCTCTGACGCAGGGGCATGCTGGAGCGAAAGGGGCGGTACGGTCTGCGGGGCGAGGGCGGCCACGGTTGCTTGCTCCAACTCTGCGGCTGCCTGCCCATGCTGCCCGGTCCACCAGCCAAGCAACGCTGCCGCCAATGTGCATGCCATGCCAATGGACAGCACGGTCATGCGTTGACGCCACTGCCCATGGCCCGCTGTACCGGTGTCAACGCATGTGTCGGCTACCGGCTCGATCGGTGCGCTTACCTGCGTTGTCGCGCTGGGCTGCGCGCTGTCGAGTGCTGGCCCGAATGGCGGCGGCATACGCACCAAGCCCGGGAGGCGCAGGTGTCCGTCGATGATGAAGTTGGGGGATTCCAAGTCCGTCTCCGCTGGTGGCCGCAGCGCGCATCCGAGCTGGCTGCGCAAGCAGGCGCCATGCTAAGCGGGAGATGGACGGTGGTCGATCAGATTGCTCTTAACTCGATGCGCGTTGCGAAGGCGGAGAGGATGCCGGCCTGCCGCAGTTGCGCCAGGCCGGGAAGGTGAATGTCAAAGACCTTGACTAGACGTTTAGGGCGTCGGCGACCAGTGCGGATCGTTGAGTTGCTTTTCCAGCAGGCGGATCTGCTGCTGCAGCGATTCGACCTGCGCCTGGTACGCCCGGCGCTCGATGTCCAGCGCCTTCGTTTCCTGACGCATGGTCTGCTGTTCGGTCAGCATCTTCCGGCGCTGCGCCTGCATGATGCGAACTTCCTCGCTGAGCGAGGCGGCGCGCTGCTGAGCTGCCTGGGCTTCGCGCTCCAGTTGCGCCTTCTGGCCGGCCGTGACGGCGCGGCGCAGATCGTCTTCCGCCCACGTACGGGTTTGGCTGGCCAGCGTTTCGTACGCGCCCTCGGCCGGAGCGACCGACGCAAACTTGTAAACACGCCACAGTTCTTTGCGATACGACAGGGCGACGTAGGCCGTGGTGTCTTCGTTGACCAGCAGCAGGCTCGTGCCGTAGTCGCCGTTGTAGGTCGTGCGCAGTTCGGTCAGGCGCTTCTGCGCCAGCAATTGCTGCAGTTCTGCGACGGTGCCGCCCGACGCAGCCGTGGACACTGCCGGGGCTTGTGGCGCACTGGCTTGCGCGTGGACGAGGCCGGCGCCCGCAACCGAGGCTGCGGCAACGAACGTGAGGACGGTTCGGCGGAGGACGAAAGACATCGCAAGGTTCAGAAATCGGAGGCGACGCGACTATATCAGCTTTGTGCGCCCGGCCCCGCAGCGAGCGTACCGATTTGACCTTCCGTCGCCTTTGAATCATGGCGGCGTCGCGCCTCGGCCACGATGCAATGCCATTCGCTGAATAAGACGCGCTCGCGGAACATCTCGATCAGGAAGTCGCCGACGTCCTGATGCCGCTTTGACGTGCCAAGCGCGGCTTTCAAGCGCCGAAACTCTCTCTGCAAACGCGTGACGCGAGCCCGTGCGTTGGCCTGTTGCAATGAGCCGATGGGGAATGTTCTTACGGATCTTCGGCCGCTGCCAGCGCTCGCACGAGATCGGCGCGTTGCTGTTGGAGCGATTCAATCTCGCGCTCGAGGTTGCGACTGGTTAGTGGGGAAGGGGACTGCGATTGCTCGCGGCGCCCGACGCCAATCGGGTGGCCGGGCACATGGCAAGGTTGGCGTACCGGTGACAAAGGAAACCCGGCGAGCGCAAGCGCTCCCCCACCAAGGCCCGGCCTTGGGGCAGGTGGGAGGGGGAATTGGCGGAAGCGGTGAGATTCGAACTCACGGATGGGTCACCCCATCGGCAGTTTTCAAGACTGCTGCCTTAAACCACTCGGCCACGCTTCCCTGGACTTTGCTACGCAGTGCGTGCAAGGTCGCCATTGTAACGGCACCCGGTGCAACTTGGCACCGGGTCGCTGTCAGTTTTCGTCGTCGGACAGGAACAGCGCCTGCAGGTCGTTCAGGAATCGCTGGCCAAGCTCGGTGGGGCGGATGGCCACGTGGTCGCGCGTGAGCAGGCCGCGCTGCTCGGCCGCATCGAGTTCGCGCTCGATGGAACGCAGCGGCAGGCCGGTGCGCTCCTGGAACAGCGTGACGGGGAAACCGTCCGTCAGGCGCAGCGCGTTGAGCATGAATTCGAACGGCAGGTCGGCCGCGTCCACTTCCCGCTGCTCCTGCACGAGCGCCGCGCCGCCGGCGCTCTCGGCGTTGCGCAGATACGTGTCCGGATGCTTGTGCCGCATCTCGCGGATGACCCGGTGCGGAAAGCTGAGCTTGCCGTGGGCACCCGGCCCGATGCCGAGGTAATCGCCGAACTGCCAGTAGTTCAGGTTGTGCTTGCAGCGTTTGCCGGGCCTGGCATATGCCGACACCTCGTAGTGCTGGTAGCCCGCCGCGGCCAGCCGCGCGTGAATCCAGTCCTGCATCGCAAACGCCGTGTCGTCGTCCGGCAGTGCGGGCGGGTACTTGGCGAAGTACGTGTTCGGCTCCAGCGTCAGGTGATACAGCGACACGTGGTTCGTCTCGAACGACAGCGCGGCTTCCACGTCGGCCTCGCATTCGGCGAGGGTCTGGCCGGGCAGCGCGAACATCAGGTCGAGGTTGATGTTGTCGAAGTGTGCCCGGGCGATCTCGATGGCGGCACGCGCCTCGGCCGCGCTGTGGATGCGGCCCAGCGCCTGCAGGTGCTTGTCATTGAAGCTCTGGATGCCGATCGACAGCCGGTTCACCCCGCTGGCGCGGTAGCTGCGGAAGCGCTCGGCTTCGAACGTGCCCGGGTTGGCTTCCATCGTGATCTCGGCATCGGCGTCCACGGGCAGCAGCATGCGGATGTCCGACAGCAGGCGGTCCAGTCCCTGCGCGGAGAGCAGGCTCGGCGTGCCTCCGCCGATGAAGATGGTGTGCACGGGGCGGCCCCAGACCATCGGCAGCGCGGCCTCCAGGTCCTGCCGCACGGCCGCCAGGAAGCGCGCTTCCGGGATGCCGTGTTCCGGCTCCGCATGCGAGTTGAAATCGCAGTACGGGCACTTGCGCACGCACCACGGCACGTGCACGTACAGGGACAGCGGCGGCGAGGCGGGCAGGCTGATCTTGCCGGGCTGCAAAAAGACGGAGGTGACCTTGTCGCCCGTCTCGGCGGGTGGCGCGGGGGGCGTCCTGCCAGCGCCGGCTGGATGAATCGGGATCATGGAAACGTCAGGCGTTGTCAAACTGGCGCAGGCGCTGGACCAACCGTCCGAGCGCCTGTGCCCGATGGCTCACGCGGTTCTTCTCGGCCTTGGACAGTTCGGCCGCAGTCTTGCCGAGGTCCGGGAGCAGGAAATGCGGGTCGTAGCCGAAGCCACCGTCGCCGCGCGGAGTGTCGATCACCTGGCCGAACCAGTTGCCCTCGGCGATGATGGGCTGTGGGTCGTCGGCATGGCGCACATAGACGAGCACACAAACATAGTGCGCGCCGCGGTCGGCCTTGCCTGCGAGCTCGCGCACGAGGCGGGCGTTGTTGGCGGCGTCGGACTTCTCTTCGCCGGCCAGTTGCGCATAGCGGGCGGAGTACACGCCGGGTGCGCCGCCCAGCGCATGCACGCAGATGCCGGAGTCGTCGGCCAGCGCCGGCAGGCCCGACGCGCGGCTTGCATGGCGCGCCTTGGTCAGCGCGTTTTCCACGAACGTGGCGTACGGTTCTTCCGCTTCGGGAATACCCAGTGCGCCCTGCGGCGTCACGTCGAAGCCGAGCGGGGCGAGCAGGGCGTTGAATTCCGCCAGCTTGCCGGCGTTGTTGGAGGCGAGCACGATCTTGCGCATGGCTGCCGCGACGGTTGCGCTCACAGGCCCAGCGCCTGCTTCTGCAGGCCGATTAGTTCGCGGATGCCCTTGTCGGCGAGGCCGAGCAGCGCCTCCATTTCGGCGCGCGTGAAGGGCGTGCCTTCGGCCGTGCCCTGCACCTCCACAAAGCCGCCGCTGCCCGTCATGACGACGTTCATGTCGGTGTCGCACGCGGAGTCTTCGGGGTAGTCGAGGTCGAGCACCGGCACGCCGTCGACCACGCCGACCGAGACGGCCGCCACGAAATCGCGGATGGGCTCGCCCACGAGCAGGCCTCTTTCGCGCATCACCGAAACGGCGTCATGTGCGGCGACGAATGCGCCGGTAATGCTGGCGGTGCGCGTGCCGCCGTCCGCCTGCAGCACGTCGCAATCGAGGTGCAGGGTATGTTCGCCCAGTGCGGCCAGGTCAAACACCGAGCGCATCGCGCGGCCGATCAGGCGCTGGATCTCCTGCGTGCGGCCGGTCTGCTTGCCGCGCGCGGCTTCGCGGTCGGAGCGGGTGTGCGTCGAGCGCGGCAGCATGCCGTATTCGGCCGTCACCCAGCCTTCGCCGCTGCCTTTCTTGTGGGGCGGCACCTTGGGCAGCACGCTTGCCGTGCAGAGCACTTGCGTGTCGCCAAAGCACACCAGCACCGAGCCTTCGGCATGGCGTGTGAAGTGGCGGGTGAGGGTGACGGGGCGGAGTTGGTCGGGCTGGCGGCCGCTGGGTCGCATGTGGGGTCTCGCTTGAGAAAACGTGTAGCCCGACATGATACCGGCCCGCGCTGCCAGCGTGATGCTGGCAGGGCGGGCCGGCGGCGTGCAGACCAGCGGCTCAGCGCGTCAGGTTGCTCGTCTTGTCGATGGCGGCGCGGATCTCGGCGATCGAGCGCTCGATCTCTTCCTCCGACATCAGCCCCGATTCGCCGCTGGGCGCGTCAAGGATGGACGTGGTGAAGGCGTTCAGCGGCAGGGTGTCGGTCTGCACCGAATCCTGCGTGGTCGTCACCGCATCGAGTTCCCACATCATGGCGATGGCCGTGGTGTTGTCCGCCGTGTCGCCGGCGTTGCGCAGGGCGCGCGCGATGAGCTCCGGAATGGCCTGCGTGACGGAGAAGCTCGTGCAGGTGTCGACCAGTTCGTCTTCCTGCACGCTGCCCCACAGGCCGTCGGAGCACAGCATGGCGACGTCGCCGGGCTCCAGGTTGACCGGCCCGCCGATGTCGATCAGCGGCAGGTTGGGTGAGCCCAGGCAGTTGTAGATCTTGTTGCGCTCGGGATGGTTGGCCACCTGCATCGGCAGCACGCGGTCTTGCTGCAGCAGGTTCTCGATCTTGGAGTGATCGCGCGTGCGCGTGACGAGCGCGCCTTTGCGCATCAGGTACATGCGCGAGTCGCCCGCGTGCGCCCAATGCAGGGCACCGCGCTGCGCCAGGGCGCAGACGATCGTCGTGCGCGGTGCATCGGGCAGGCCGTTGGTCTCGGCATAGCGGTGGATGTCGCGGTGCGCGAGCATGATGCCTTCATGCAGGAAATCGCGCGGATTGCGGATGGACGGGCGGGCGTGGCGCTGGAACTGGCGCGCCATGGTCTGCAGCGCCTGCTGGGCCGCGACTTCGCCCAGGGAGTGTCCGCCCAGACCGTCGCACAGCACCATGAGCATGGCGTCGCGCGTGAAGCAGTAGCCCATGCGGTCCTGGTTGACGCGTCGCGCGCCCTTCTTGCTTTCTTGATAAACCGAGAAACGCATCGTGGCAGTGAGGTTTCGATCAAAAGGGAAAACGGTGCAGCGGCTGGTCGCGTCCAGTGCTGCACCGTTGGAATGTAAAAATCATACTCCGCGCGAGCGGGTCAGTTGTCCCGGCGGCGCAACAGGCTCATGAATCGCGTGGTCAGCGGCTCTTTTTCGTCCGGCACGGGACCGCCCAGCGTGACGGCAGTCAGAGCCTGCATCTCGGTCAGGGCATTGCTCTCTTCGCGCAACACCTTCTGCAGGCGGAAGACGCTTTGCGGGCGCTCTTCCGGCTTCAGCTTCAGGCACCAGCCGACCAGGTCGATCAGGCTGCTCGTATAGACCTTGCGCAGGCGCTCCAGGCCTTCTTCGAGCTTGTCCTCCTTTTCGCGCTGCGTGGCTTCCTGGGGCGGCGTGCCGGCCATGCAGGCGTAGATCGTGGCGCCGATGCTGTAGATGTCGGTCCACGGCCCCAGTTCGTTGTGCTTGCGATACAGCTCCGGCGCGGCAAAGCCGGGCGTATACATCGGCTGGAAGCGCGACGCCTCGGCAGTCAGCGTCTGCCGTGCCGCGCCAAAGTCGAGCAGGATCGGCGAGTGGTCTTCGCGCAGATAGATGTTGCCAGGCTTGATGTCGAGGTGGAGCAGCTTGTGGATGTGGACTTCGCGCAGACCGCTCATCAGGTCGTGGAAGACCTGGCGAATGAAACGCTCACGCAGCATCTTCAGCTTGCCCTGCTGGCGCGCGGCGAGAATGTGCTCCTGCAGCGTTTTGCCCTGCTCGTACGCCATCACCATGTAGACGGTGCCGTTTTCCCGGAAGAAATTCAGCACGCGCACGATGGCGGGGTGCGAAATCCTGGCCAGCGACCGGCCTTCTTCAAAGAAATACTTGAGCCCCAGGCGGAACGCGCTTGCGCTTTCTTCCGGCACGACGGGGATCAGCTCGCCGGGCGCGCGACGGGCCAGTGACGACGGCAGGTATTCCTTCACGGCCACCGGCGTCCCATGCTCGTCGGTGGCGAGATAGACGAAGCTGAACCCCCCGCTGGCCAACTTCTTTACAATACGATAGTTGGACAGCAACGTGCCGACCGGCAGCGGCGCACTGCGTGGCTGTCCTGAGCCTTTTGACTCTGTCATGGGTTTGTATCGCGAAATGGCTGACGGATTCTCCCCGAGCAGTCCATACGTTGTAAAGCGACAAAAGGTGGGGGATTCCCCGCCAATTCGGGGCCTGAAAAGACGCCGCCGGATTCCCGATCCGTATCCAGAACACACCACGATTCCATGATCCACAGTATGACCGGCTACGGCGTCGCTACACGCCAGGCAGCCTTTACCGATGCGCATGGCGCACCCAGCGGCGGCGTTGCCACCGTGTCGGTCGAATTCCGCACCGTCAATTCGCGCTTCCTCGACCTGCTGTTCCGCGCGCCGGAAGAGTGCCGCGCCTTCGAGCCGGCCCTGCGCGAGATGCTCATGAGCGCGCTGTCGCGGGGCAAGCTCGAATGCCGGATCAACCTCCAGCGCCAGGAAGCCGCCAGCGATGTCGCCGCCCTCAATGTCGACGTGCTGCAACAGCTGGTGAAGCTGGAGCAGGAAGTCACCCGTCATCTGCCCGCTTCGGGATCGCTGCGCATGGGCGAGATCCTGCGCTGGCCCGGAGTGCTCGCAGAGCCGCAACTGACGCAGGACGCTCTGCGCGATGCCGTGATCGACGCCGCCAAAGAGGCGCTCAAGCAACTTCTGGAGTCGCGCCGCCGCGAAGGCGATGCGCTCAAGGCCGTGTTGCTGGAGCGCGTCGACGCGATGCTGGCGATCGTCGATCGGTTGACGCCGATGGTGCCCGTGCTGATCCAGCAGCATCAGGACAAGCTGACGGAGCGCCTGCGCGAAGCGTTCGGGCTCGCCGCGCCGGAAGGCACGCCGGCGCTCACCCGCGACGAGCTCTCCGAGCGGATCCGTCAGGAGGCGACCGTCTACGGCATCCGCATCGACATCGCCGAAGAGCTCTCGCGCCTGCAGGCGCACCTGCGTGAGACGCGCCACATCCTGGAGAAGGGCGGCCAGATCGGCAAACGCCTGGATTTCATGATGCAGGAGCTCAACCGGGAGGCCAACACGCTCGGCTCGAAGGCCGCCGCCAAGGAACTGGCGGACGCGTCGATGGAGCTGAAGCTGCTCATCGAGCAGATGCGCGAGCAGGTCCAGAACCTCGAATAACACCCTCAGCACGACAGAACGAGAACATGCCATCCCCTCAAGCGCACTCCGCCGTTGATACGCCCATCGAGAACCATTTTCCGGGCAGCCTGTTCATGGTCGTGGCGCCGTCTGGCGCCGGCAAGTCGACGCTGGTGAACGCGCTGCTGGCGCAGGATCCATCGATCCGGCTGTCGATCTCGGCCACCACGCGCAAGCCGCGCCCGGGCGAGCAGCATGGCCGCGAATACAACTTCATGACCGTGGAGGAATTCAAGGCCTGCCGTGACCGCGGCGAGTTCCTCGAATGGGCGGAGGTGCACGGCAACTACTACGCCACCTCGCGCGTGTGGATCGAAGAGCAGATGCGCGCCGGCACCGACGTCCTGCTGGAGATCGACTGGCAGGGTGCGCAGCAGGTGCACCGCCGTTTTGCCAACGCGGTGGAGATCTTCATCCTGCCGCCATCGCTCACGGCGCTGGAAGACCGCCTGAAGAAGCGCGGCCAGGACGAACCCAATGTGATCGTGCGCCGCCTGCTCGCCGCCGGCTCCGAGATGGCCCACGCGCCCGAAGCCGACTACGTGATCATCAACGAAGATTTCAACACGGCACTCACCGAACTTCGCACGGTCGTGCAGGCGACGCGGCTGCGTTTCGGTGCACAGAAGGCGCGCCACGGCGAGCTTTTCGTGGAACTGGGCATCCATTGAGCCGTGCGGTGCGCCCGGGTTTTCCGGTGCACCGGCAAAAGTGTGGTAGCGCTCGTGCCGCCGCCGGCTGCGAGGCGAGGGCTGTGCTGCTGCTAAAATACCGAGATCAACAAGATTTGCCACCAGGTGGAGTTTTCATGGCGCGTATTACCGTCGAAGATTGCTTGAAACAGATTCCGAACCGCTTCGAACTGGCGCTGGCCGCAACGTACCGCGCGCGTCAGTTGGTGCAGGGCCACACGCCCAAGGTCGATGCCAAGGACAAGCCCACCGTGATCGCGCTGCGCGAGATCGCCGCCGGCCAGGTCGGTATCGAAATGCTCAAGAAGGTCCCTTCCTGAGCTGACGCATTGCCTGGCGTGGTACGCTGCCCCGGTCACTGATCGCGGCGATGGATCGTTCGTGCGATCTTTCATGGATGTGAAAGCCGCGATTGCCCGAGACCCGGCATGCCTACCTCGCCTGCTTCCTCTTCTCCCAGGACCAAACGTCCCGCCACGCACGAGAACCACGTGCCGCCGGCGGGACCGTCCGGCAGCGCGCCGGCCGAGTCGGTGCCGCCATCTGGGTCTTCCTCCGCTTCGTTGGTCTCCATGCCGTCATCCGCTTCCGGCCCCACGTCGCCTCGCACGGGCGCGCCGAACCTGCCTGACCCGCGTGGCGCCGACCTGGTAGGGGAGCGGTCGGCACTGCCGCCCAAATCCCACAAGAGCCCTGCCGCCGACGCGGCCACTCCGGCCGCCAAGCCGGAGGCCGGCGACACCCTCTTCATCGATGCGGTGCTGGAGCAGACTTACCGGCACCTGTTCGGCCCGACTTCGCAGCCGGCCGCGCCGCCGCGCCAGCAGGTCGTTTCCATCGCGGGGCTCACAGAGAAACTGTCGTACCTGAAGCCCGCTGACCTCAAGCTGGTGAAGGAGGCATTCCACTTCTCCGATGAGGCGCACCTCGGCCAGTACCGCCAGAGCGGCGAGCCGTACATCACGCACCCGGTGGCGGTGGCGGAAATCTGCGCCGGCTGGAAGCTCGACGTGCAATCGATCATGGCGGCATTGCTGCACGACGTGATCGAAGACCAGGGCGTCACCAAGAGCGAACTCGCCGAGAAATTCGGCCCGAAGGTCGCGGAACTCGTCGATGGGTTGACCAAGCTGGACAAGCTCGAATTCCAGAGCCGCGAGCAGGCGCAGGCCGAGAGCTTCCGCAAGATGCTGCTCGCGATGGCGCGCGATGTGCGCGTGATCCTCGTCAAGCTGGCCGACCGTACGCACAACATGCGCACGCTCGACCATGTACCGCCCGAGAAGCGCCGCCGCATCGCGGGCGAGACGATGGAGATCTACGCGCCGATCGCGCACCGGCTCGGTCTGAACACGACGTATCGCGAGCTGCAGGAACTGAGCTTCCGCATCGGGTCGCCGTTCCGGTATGCCACGCTCGAGAAGGCCGTCAAGGCGGCGCGCGGCAACCGGCGCGAAGTGGTGAGTCGCATCCTTGAGGCCGCGCAGCGGGCCCTGACGGATGCCGGCATCCCGGCCGAGATGACCGGCCGCGAGAAGACGCTCTACAGCATCTATCGCAAGATGCACGACAAGCAGCTGTCGTTTTCGCAGGTGCTGGACGTGTACGGTTTTCGCGTGGTGGTCGACACGCAGATGCAGTGCTACATGGCGATGGGCGCGCTGCACAGCCTCTACAAGCCGATGCCCGGCAAGTTCAAGGACTACATCGCCATTCCGAAGATCAACGGTTACCAGTCGCTGCACACGACGCTGGTGGGCCCGTTCGGCACGCCGGTGGAGTTCCAGATCCGCACGCGCGAGATGAACCAGATCGCGGAAGCCGGCGTGGCCGCGCACTGGATGTACAAGCAGCATCACGACGAGCCCGATCGCGCGCAGCAGCAGGCGCATCAGTGGTTGCAGTCGCTGCTGGATATCCAGAGCCAGACGGGCGATTCGCAGGAGTTTCTCGAGCACGTCAAGATCGACCTGTTCCCCGATGCCGTCTATGTGTTCACGCCCAAGGGCGAGATCCGCGCACTGCCGCGCGGCGCCACGGCGCTGGATTTCGCCTATGCCGTGCACAGCGATCTGGGCAACCAGTGCGTGGCGGTCAAGATCAACAACGAGCTGCTGCCGCTGCGTACCGAACTCAAGAACGGCGACATCGTTGAAGTGGTGACCGCGCCGTACTCCAAGCCGAATCCGGCCTGGCTCACGTTTGTGCGCACGGGCAAGGCGCGTGCGGCCATCCGTCATTTCCTCAAGACGGCCAAGCTGGACGAGGCGATTCAGCTGGGCGAACGCCTGCTCGATCAGGCCCTGCGCCAGCTCGGTATCGACATGAAGGCCGTGCCGGCGCCGGTGTGGGAGCGCATCGTGCAGTGGACGGGCAACAAGGCGCGCGAAGACGTCTTCGCAGACCTGGCGCTCGGGCGCAGGGTGGCCGCCGTGGTGGCGCGCCGCATCGAGATCGTCCTGCAGGATGCCGGACACGAGGGCGACGAGGCGCTGATGGCCGCGGTCCATACCTTTGCGGGCGACGAGGCACCGGCCGTCACGGTCAGCGGCGACGAGGGCATGGCGATGGTGTTCTCGCCGTGCTGCCGGCCCATCCCCGGCGACCCGATCGTCGGCTACATCGGCAAGGGCGAAGGGCTGCAGATCCACGTGCAGGAGTGCCGCGTCGCCAAGCGGCTGCACGGCAAGGATCCGGAACACTGGATCGACGTCATGTGGGCCGAGCACACGACGCGCGCCTTCGATGTGTCGATCAAGGTGCTGGTGCGCAACACCAAGGGCATTCTCGCGCGCGTGGCGGCGGACCTTACGTCGGCCGACGCCAACGTGGCGCATGTGTCGATGGAGCAGGAGGGCGACCAGGAGGCGACGTTCATGACGTTCCTGATCCAGGTGCATGACCGCGTGCACCTGGCAGACGTGATGCGCGCGCTGCGGCGCAACCCGGATGTGATCCGCATTGCGCGGGATCGTGGCGGCGACTGACGTCCTGCCCGAGCGAGGAACCAAGAAGGCGAGGCCACGAGGCTTCGCTTTTTTGTTTGTGATCCACGCGCGAAGCACGTCGGCGTGAGGTCGTGCCCCGAGCCTGTCGAACGGGCAAAAGAAAAGGGCTTCCATTTCTGGAAGCCCTTTTTGAATGAGGTTGGCGCGGCTGGCAGGATTCGAACCCACGACCCCTTGGTTCGTAGCCAAGTACTCTATCCAACTGAGCTACAGCCGCAACCGAGAAATGAGATTATACAGAGATTTTCGATCTTGTGAACCCCCTTCTTCACTTTTTCTTCGCTGGAGTTGTCGACGGGGCCACCTTTCTATAATGGAGCCTTGATCCATCAGGCTTTACCGTTGGTCCGACCATGAACAAGGCTTTCGTCCGGGAAGATGCCGGCGACGATGAAGACGACCTGCCCGAAGGTGCTGCGCCGCTGCCGCCGGGGTCGAAGAACTACATCACACCTGCGGGGTACGAGCGCCTGCGCACCGAGCTGATGCACCTGATCGACACCGAGCGGCCCGAAGTGGTGGGCATCGTGTCGTGGGCCGCGTCAAATGGCGACCGCTCCGAGAACGGCGACTACCTCTACGGCAAGAAGCGGCTGCGCGAAATCGATCGGCGCATCCGCTTCCTCACGCGCCGCATCGAAAAGGCCGAGGTGGTCGACGCCAGCCTGCAGGGCGACAACGACCAGATCTTCTTCGGCGCCACGGTCACCTATGCGAACCAGGCCGGCGAGGAAACCACCATCACGATCGTCGGCATGGACGAGGTCGATCTCGACAAGGGTCACGTGAGCTGGATCTCGCCGATTGCGCGCGCGCTCATCAAGGCGCGTGAAGGCGATACGGTGCCGCTGCGCACGCCCACGGGCGTGGAGCAGATCGACATCCTTGAAGTCCGGTATCCGCCGCGCAAGACGTGAGCGCGACGCTCAGGCCGGATGGCCCAGGCAATAGGCGCCCAGGGCAATCACGGAGCAGGCCGACAGGCGTCGCGCGGTGAGCGACTCCTTCAGGAACACGCGGCCGAGCAGTGCAGCAAATACCACCGACGTTTCGCGCAGGGCCGATACCGGGCCCATCGGCGCGAGCGTGACGGCCCAGATGACGATGCCGTACGCGGCCAGCGACACCACGCCGCCGCCGAACGCCTTGAGCGTGTCGGCGTCGCGCACGTCGATGTTCAGCGGGCCCTTCCACACGCGATACAGCAGCACCATCGGCAGGCCATCGAGCATGAACAGCCACGCCGAATAGGCGTTGGCGTTGCCCGCCGCGCGCGCGCCGATGCCGTCGCACACCGTGTAGCAGGCGATGAACACACCGGTGGCCAGCGCAGCCAGCGTCGAGCCGACGTCTGCCTTGCGGCCGCGCGCCAGGCTCAAGATGCCGCCGCTGACCAGTACCACGCCGGTCAGCGCGATCGCGCCGGGCATCTCGCCCGCAAACAGGGCGGCACCGACCGTCACCAGCAGCGGCGACGAGCCCCGCGCGATGGGATAGACCTGCCCGAACTCTCCGAACCGGTAGGCGCGCGCGAGGAAGACGTTGTACCCGACGTGCAGTACGGCCGAGACCGCGACGTACGGCCAAGCCGCCGGGGCGGGCAGCGGCAGGGCGATCGCCATCGGCACGGCCGCCACGCCCGAGGCCAGCGTCATCAGCGTGATGGCGCGCAGGCGGTCGGTGCCGCTTTTGAGCAGCGCATTCCAAGACGCATGAAGCAGCGCGGCGCACAGGACGAGAGCGATGACGGCGGGGGTCACGATGGCGATGTGTGATCGGGTGGATTTTTCTCACCCGATATCGCATGGATTGGATGAAGAAGCGCCAGCGTATCCCCAGAAAGAGGGATTCACAATCGATATATACTGACCCGATCTGTGCAAAAAACTCACGTGAATGCGCCAGCTGCCCCCACTGAACGCGGTGCGCGCCTTTGAATCGGCGGCCCGCCATCTGAGCTTCACGCGCGCCGGCGAAGAGCTCAACGTCACGCATGGCGCCATCAGCCGGCAGATCCGCGCGCTGGAAGCGTGGCTCGGCGTCGTGTTGTTCCGACGGCTGAATCGCCGCGTCGAGCTGACCGACGCCGGCCAGCGTTACCTGTCCGAGATCGGTGTCGCGCTCGATCGCATCAGCATGGCCAGCCAGGCACTGCGTGATCGCGATGCGGCGCGCATTCTGCGCGTGAACAGCATCCCGACCTTCACGATGCGCTGGCTGATTCCGCGGCTTTCGACATTTCAGATGCGGTTTCCGCGGGTGGAGGTGCGGCTCACCACCTCCACCGACGACATCGAAGACTTGCCCGACCATTTCGACGTGATCATCCGTGGCGGGCCGGAGATCCACGCGGGATTCCGCTCGGGCCGGTTCCTCGACGAGAGTCGCTTTCCGGTATGCAGCCCGGCGCTGCTCGAACGCGTGCCGTTGCGGGCGCCATCGGATTTGCGCCATCACACGCTGCTGCATTCCGATACGTTGCCCTCGGTGTGGCCGAGCTGGCTCGTGCTCGCGGAGGTGCCGAACCTGCGGCCGGCGCATGCGCTCACGTTCGAGCATTTCTATCTGTCGATCCAGGCCGCGATCGACGGGCTCGGTGTGGCGATGGGGCCCTCGGCGCTCATCACCGAGGACCTGGAGGAGGGGCGTCTGGTGGCCCCCTTTCCGGACCTTGCGTTGAGCGCGCGCAGCTACTACTGGTACTGCCCCGCGCGCAACCTGGGCGACGAAGTGGTGCAGGCATTCTGTGCGTGGCTGGAGGAGCCTCGCCCACAACGTCACACAAACGTGAACACATTGTCGGTCTCCCGTAACGAAGGTAACGCTGCGTAACACCCTAGAGCCGGTCGAGGTGCGCGATGCTACGATCGAATCAAGCTCGATTGCCTTGAAGGAGGTCCTGATATGAAGAAGAACGCATGGATGCTCGCCGCCTGCCTGGTGGCAGCCGGATTGGCCGGTTCGATCGCTCTGCCGGCACAGGCTCAGGTTTCCATTGGGGTGCAGATCGGGCCGAGCTACGCTCCGCCGCCGCCTCGCTATGAAGCCGTGCCGGTCCTGCCGCCCGGCTATGTCTGGACGCCCGGTTACTGGCAATGGCGTGACGGGCGTTATGTCTGGCGCTCCGGATATCGCGTGCATGCCCGGCCAGGCTATTACTGGCGCGAGCCACGCTGGGAGCAGGGTCCGCGTGGCTGGGTATTGCGTGAAGGCGGCTGGGATCGCGACGACGACGGACACGGGCGCGGCCATGGCCGCTATCACTGCCCGCCGGGCCACGCACGCAAGGGCGAGTGCTGATACTGACGCTGCAACGGCAAGCCGGTCCTGGACCGGCTTGTTTTTTGCGAACACGGTCTGTGATGCAGCGCCCGGCACGGTCAACGTACCTTCGGGCCGTTTCTCCAGGAGGCAACATGACAGTGCAATCGAATTGGCGCACCGAGTTCTACAAGGGCTTCGACGTCTACGTGCTGGCCATTCCGCGCGCGGAGCGGGCGTCCGGCGAAGGCGCAACGGCGCCGTCGCAATGGGACTTTGTGGTGCGCATCTGCGAGTCGGGGGCGGATCCGACAGCGGTGGAGACGCTCGTCGCCCATTCGCATGACGAGCGGCCGCTGCCCACGCGCGCGCACGCCGAAGATGCCGGCCTTACACGCGGCTACGGGCTGGTCGATGCGCTGCTTGGGCGCAATGCCGTGCAGCAGTCGATCGATCTCTGACGGCGCTTATGCCGCCAGGGCTTCGGCACGCGCGTGCTGCCGCGCGAATTGCCACCACAGCCAGGTGGCATCCGGCCCGGGCGCGTGAAACGCATAGCGCGGGTCGCCCCCGCTCCAGGCGTGGCCCGTGGCGGCGATTTGGCACAGGCTGACCACGCATTCACCGTCGCGCATGTCGTTACGCAGGACGAAGCCTTCGCCGCGCACGGTCTCGCGCGAGACGCCGTTGGTGTCGCCGAGGTGGTTCAGCGCGCGAAACTGCGCGGCCAGCTGCAACTGGTTGGCCGGGTTGACGGCTTCGTCGCGCAGGCCGTGCAGGATCATCGTCGGCATGCCGGGGTAGGTGGCCACATTCACCAGGCCGGAGAGCGCATCCACCACATCGACGCGCGCACCACGGCGCATCAGGTTCAATGCGGAAGCCGCCGACCGGGCCACGCCGAGGGCCGAGCCGGAGTGCAAGGCCAACGCCGCGAACAGCGTCGGATGACGCAGCGCCATCAACCCCGCCAGGCCTGCGCCCGCCGACAACCCTGCGAGATAGACCCGCGACGGGTCCGCACCCGTGCGCGCCACGGTCTGTTCAACGAGCTGCACGAGGCCGTCAGCCTCGCGTGCTCCCGTATGCTCGGGGTCGTACCAATGCCAGCAACACTGCGGATGCGCGCGGCGCGGTTGCTCCGGATACAGCACGATGAAGCCTTCGCGGTCTGCGAGCGCGTTCATGCGCGTGCCATGTGCGAGCACTTCGGCCGACTGCTTGCAGCCATGCAGCATGACCATGAGCGCCGGTGGCTTGCTGCCGCGCGCAGGCGGTGTGTAGAGCCAGTATTCCGGCCGGCGTGCCACCACGGCGGGGGACTCGGGTTCATAGATGAACTGCTCGCGCACGAACGCGCCCTCCGTCGGGGTCGGGCGCAGGCGGCGGGGCCCGTCGCGACGGGCGGCCGGCTTCGCGGGCTTGACGGGCTTGGGCGGCCACGACTGGCGGCCGAACCCCGGCGAGGCAAGGGCGTCGACCAGCCGGGTGATGGACTTCATCCACGTACGGTGCATGACGGCGGCGGATGGCTCGGATGAGAACGATGGTGCCTGTGCTGCCCGAGCGATCGCAAGTGGTTTCGATAACAGTCGGACAGTGTGCCAGTGATTTTGTTGCGTTGCAGCACTGCAAATGAAAACGACTTCCCACGTGCGTTGGCAGGCGCACAGTTTGCATTTGCGCCCCGACTGTCATGGAGACAAGGTGGGCGACCGGCTACACTGCCGCGGAAGGCGCGCGCCCCCACGCGCCTTTTCCGCTTTCCTCGTTCCCCGTTGTTGACACAAGGAGGTCGTTATGGGTTTTTTTGACTTCATCAAGGAAGCTGGCGAGAAGCTCTTCCACGGCAGTGCGGCCGCCGCCCCTGCCGCCGCACCGGCCGACGCGGATGCCGCAAAGGCCGCGGACGACGCCAAGGGCCAGGCGATCCAGGACTACATCGCCAAGCAGGGCCTGAGCGCCACGGCGCTCTCGGTGCAGGTCGAAGGTGACACGGCCAAGGTGTTTGGCGTGGCACCCGATCAGGCAACGCGCGAGAAGATCATCCTGTGCTGCGGCAATGTCGAGGGCATCAAGTCGGTGGATGACCAGATGTCGGTCAACACGGAGTCGGCCGAGTCGCAATGGCACACCGTCGAGCGCGGCGACACGCTCTCGGCCATCGCCAAGAAGTTCTATGGCGATGCGAACAAGTACCCGGTCATCTTCGAGGCCAACAAGCCGATGCTGTCGGACCCGAACAAGATCTATCCGGGCCAGAAGCTGCGCATTCCGGCAGCGTGAACTGTCTGGCAGTGGAACCACGGGAAAGGGCCTTCGGGCCCTTTTTCTTTGGCGCGGCCTGCGCACGGTTCTGCATCCGCTTTCCGCTTGCGACCGCCCCTGAGGCGCGCGATGGATGACGGCAGCCGACTGAGACATCTGTCTCGTTCGCTGCGACGGGTGTCTCGCTGCACGGCCCGCAGTTGAGACATCCTGAAGCGCGCACCCATCTCGCACACCATGGCCGCGAAGCCTTTTGCCACAAGGCTTTGCGGCAGATGCTCCCGCTCGAGCCGCCCAGCCTGTTGCAGCTGGCACCCCTCTTGCAATTCCCGGTCAGCCGGCCCAGCAGCCGGACACCAATACGAGAGCAAGAGGAGACTTTGCATGGACCCCACACCGCAACATCTTCTGTGGATGTACGAGAAGATGATCGAGATTCGCCAATATGAAGAGACCATGGCGAAGGTCTATCTGGAAGGCAAGCTGCCGCCGAAGATTCAGAAGGGCCTGGCGTTTGACATTGGCGCCGGCCCCGTGCCGGGGGAGATGCACCTGTCGGCAGGGCAGGAGCCGGTGGCCGTCGGCGTATGTGCGCACCTGCGGCCCGAAGACACCGTGGTCGGGCCGCACCGTGCCCACCATTTCGCCATCTCCAAGGGCGTGCCGCTTGACGAGATGACGGCCGAGATCTTCGGCAAGGCCACGGGCCTGGGCCGCGGCAAGGGCGGCCATATGCACCTGTTCCACCCCGAGACGAAGTTCTCCTGCAGCGGCATCGTGGGCGCGAGCATGCCGCAGGCCTGCGGCGCCGCGCTCGCGGCACGCAAGCTCAACAAGGATTGGGTGGCGGTCGCCGTGTTCGGCGAAGGCGCGGCCAACCAGGGCGCGTTCCACGAATCGCTGAACCTGGCCGCGCTGTGGAAGCTGCCCGTCATCTTCATCTGCGAAGACAACAAGTACGGCATCTCGGTCGAGAAATCCGAATCGACGGCGGTGCCGTCCAACGACGTGCGCGCGGCCGGCTATGGCATGCCGGGCGTGCTGGTCGATCGCAATGATGCCGTGGCGGTGTATCGCGCCGCCGGCCAGGCCGTGGCCCGGGCGCGCCGCGGCGAGGGCCCCACGCTGATCGAGGTGAAGACCGACCGCTACCTCGGCCATTTCCAGGGCGACCCCGAAACCTATCGCCCGAAGGACGAGGCGAAGCACCTGCGCGAGTCCGATCCCATCAACCTGCTCGGCAGCAGCCTGCGTGCGTCGGGCCTGCTCGATGACAACGCGGATGCCGCACTGCGGGCCGCAATCGCTGCGCGCATCGACGCGGCCTACGACTTCGGCCGCAACAGCCCGTACCCCGAGCCGAGCGACGCGCTGAACCACGTTTTCGTCCACTAAGCAGCCCCTGCGGCCATTCCAGGAGACTCACCATGCAAGCCTCACAAGGCGCGGCGCAGGGCGCGCGCACCCTCACCATGGCGCAGGCCATTTCCGAAGCCATCGGCCAGGAAATGGAGCGCGACCCGCGTGTCTTCGTCATGGGCGAAGACATCGGCAAGTACGGCGGCATTTTCAGCGCGACCACTGGGTTGCTCGACCGCTTCGGGCCGGATCGCATCATGGACACGCCGATCTCGGAGACGGCCTTCATCGGGGCGGCGCTGGGCGCAGCGGCAGAAGGCCTGCGCCCCATCGCCGAGCTGATGTTCGTGGATTTCTTCGGGGTGTGCTTCGACCAGATCTACAACCATCTGGCCAAGAACACCTACATGTCCGGTGGCCGTGTCGCGCTGCCGGCGGTCATCACCACCGGCATCGGCGGCGGCTACAACGATGCGGCCCAGCACTCGCAATGCCTGTACGCGAGCTTTGCGCACATGCCAGGGATGAAGGTGGTCGTACCGTCCAACGCATACGACGCCAAGGGCCTGATGATCCAGGCCATCCGCGACGACAACCCCGTCATCTTCTGCTACCACAAGGGCATCATGGGCCTGTCGTGGATGTCCTACTTCGAGGGCAGCACGAACGCGGTCCCCGAAGAGGCCTACACGATCCCCTTCGGGCAGGCGCGCGTGGCGCGCGAAGGCCGCGACGTGACCATCGTCACGCTCTCGCAGATGGTGCAGAAGTCATTGTTGGCGGCCGAGCAGCTCGCCGCCGAGGGCATTGACGTTGAGGTGATCGACCTGCGCACCATCGTGCCGCTCGACCGCCAGGCCGTGCTGCGCTCGGTGGCCAAGACCGGCCGTCTGCTGGTGGCCGACGAGGACTACCTCAGCTTCGGCCTGTCTGGCGAGATTGCCGCCATCGTGGCGGAGAACCTCGACACCGTGGCATTGCGCGCGCCCGTGCGGCGCGTGGCGGTGCCCGACGTGCCCATCCCGTACTCCCGGCCGCTCGAGCAGTTCGTCATTCCGCAGGTCGACAGCATCGCCGCGCAGGTGCGTGCGCTGGTGCAGCACCAACCCGTTTCCTATTCACTCAAGCGAGAAGCAGCATGATCGACGTATTGATGTCTGACGCCGCCTGGCAGGACGTGGAAGAGGGCACCGAGGCCCTGTTGCAGGAGTGGCTCGTCAAGCCCGGGGAGGCGGTGAGCGCCGGGCAGCCGTTGGCGGTGGTGGAGCTCGTCAAGACCACGCATGAGGTAACGGCGCCGGCCGACGGCGTGGTCGCCGCGCTGGAGGTGGCCGCGCAGGACACCTTCGGGCGCAGCGCCGTCCTCGCACGGCTGGAGCCCAAGGCATGAGCCACGACCTTGCTTCCGTGCCGGAGGCCGGCGCGCGCCGTGTCGTGCCGCTCGCCGGCATGCGCGGCGCCATCGCGCGCTCCATGGGCGCCGCGTGGCAGGTGCCGCGCGTGGCGCAGTCGATCGAGGTGGATGCCACCCGGTTGGAAGCCGCCGTGCAGGCCCTGCAGCAGCAGCTCGGGCCGCAGTGCAAGGTCACGCTGACGGCCTTCGTGCTGCGCGCTGTGGCGCTGACGCTGCGCGAGCATCCGCGCCTGAACGCCCGCGTGGTGGAAAAGGAAGTCGAGCTGATGCCCGACGTCAACATCGGCCTGGCCGTCAGCCTCGACGAGGGGCTGATGGTGCCGGTGCTGCGCCAGGTCGATACGAAGCCGGTGGCCGACATTGCCGCCGAGAGCCGCCGCCTGGCGGAAGGCGCGCGGGCGGGCACGCTGTCACCGGGCAGCTACCAGCAGGGCACGTTCACCGTCACCAACCTGGGCATGACCGGTATCGACAGCTTCACCCCGATCATCAACGTGCCGCAGGTCGCCATCCTCGGCGTGACGCGCGTTGCCAGGCGCGTGGTGGTGCGCAACGACAGCATCGTGATCGCGCCGATGATGGGCCTGCATCTCGTCTTCGATCACCGCGCTGTGGACGGCTACCCGGCCGCGCGCTTCCTGACCGACCTGCGCACGCGGTTGGAAACCTCGGAAGGCCTGTGATGCTCGCGCCCGCCTTTCTTGCCGACGGCATCCACTGCGCGCAGGAGCAGGCGTGGAACCGCGCGCAGCTTGCGCAGCCGGTTCTGCGGCCCGCCGTGCGGCTGTGGACCTATGCGGCGCCCGGTGTCGTGCTCGGCCGCGCGCAGGCCACGCTGCATGCGCAGCTGGCGGGCGGCCGTACGCCGGTGGTCGTGCGCGATGCCGGAGGCGGCGCGGTGCTGACGGGGCCGTGGATGCTGTCCGCGTCGATCGTGCTGCCTGCAGACCACCCGTTGCTCGCGACCGGCACGGTGTCCAGCTACCGCTGGCTCGGGATGCTGCATGCGGGCCTGCTGCGCGATCTCGGCATGGCCGCCCATGCGGTGGCGCCCGAGGCGCTGCAGGCGGCGCGCCCGGACCCGTCGCTCAAGTGGGCCTGCTTTGGCGGCCTGTCGCCGTGGGAAGTCGTTGTCGGCCAGCGCAAGATCGTTGGGCTCGCCCAGGTCCGGCGGCGCACCGGCGCCTTGCTCACCTGCGGCACGCTGCTTTCACCTCCTGACTGGCCGCTGCTGTGCAGCGTGCTGGGCGCGGACACCGCCGACGTCGCGCGCTTGCAGGCCTGCACGACGTCGTGTGCGGAAGAGCTCGGCACGCCGCTGATGGCGACCGTCCTGGCCGAGCGCCTGCACCACATGCTCATCGACGTGCTTGGCGAACACGACGATCCGGGCGGCCCCTCTCGACCACGCCGCGCGCGCCGACCGGCGCCGGGCCCCCTGTCCGCCGCGGCGGGCCCGTGATCCCACGGCCAACGCAGTGCATATCCACAAAACGAGGCGCGCCCTGTGCCCGCCCACAAAAGGAGGCAATCACCATGAAACCCACGGCACCCGCTGGCCCCGCCATGCGCGTACTGGACAAACAACCGAAGGTGTCGCGCCGAGGCTTCCTGCGCGGCAGCGGCCTGGCCGCGATCGGCGTCACGGTCATCCCGGCGGCCATGGCGGCCAGCAAGGACGTGGCGGTCACGCAGAGCTTTCCGCGCCTCGGTACGGCCACCGGCAAGACGCTGGTGCGCATGGCGCGCGACATCTATCCGCACGACAAGCTATCCGACACGTTCTACGTGGAGGCGGTCGCGCCCTATGACGCCGCCTCCGCCAAGGACCAGGCGGTAAGAACGCTGCTGACCGACGGCGTGAAGGACCTGGATCAACGCGCAAGGCAGCGCTATGGCGTGCCCTATGCCCAGGTCAAAACCGAGAGCGAACGCGTGGCGCTGCTCAAGGACATCGAACCCACGCCCTTCTTCAAGAAGGTCCAGGGCGACCTGGTCACGGGGCTCTACAACAACAAGAAGCTGTGGCCGCTGTTCGGCTACGAGGGCTCGTCGTGGCAGAAGGGCGGCTACCTGCACCGCGGCTTTGACGATATCGACTGGCTCTGAGCCGGCACACAACAAAACAGGAGACAACCATCATGGCGGATCAGGCAAGGTTCTCGCTCGACGATGACAGCGTCGTCGTGATTGTCGGTTCGGGGGCAGGCGGCGGCACGCTGGCCAACGAACTGGCGCAGCGCGGCGTCAAATGCGTGGTTCTGGAAGCCGGCAAGCACTACACGCAGGCCGATTTCGAGAACGACGAATGGGCGATGTTCAACAAGATCTCGTGGCTCGACAAGCGCACCTCGGCCGGCGGCTGGCATCACACCAAGACGTATCCGAACCTGCCGGCCTGGATTGTGAAGGGCGTGGGCGGCTCGACGGTGCACTGGTCGGGCGTGGCGCTGCGGTTCCAGGAGCACGACTTCCACACCAGGACTACGTATGGCGCGATCCAAGGCGCCAACGTGCTCGACTGGCCCATCACGCTGGCAGAACTCGAGCCGTATTACGAACTGGCAGAGAAAAAGATGGGCGTATGCGGCACAAAGGCCAGCGGCCTGCCGCCGATGCCGCCGAACAACCACTACAAGGTGATCGAGGCGGGCGCGAAGAAGGTCGGCTACAAGCACATCGTCCGCCCGGCGGCGTCCAACTCCGAACCGTACGACGGCCGGCCCGGCTGCATGCAGATCGGTTTCTGCATGCAGGGCTGCAAGATCGGTGCGAAGTGGTCCACGCTCTATACGGAAGTGCCGCGCGCGCAGGCCACGGGCAACGTTGAACTGCGGCCCGAATCGATGGTGCTGCAGATCCAGCACGACAAGCAGGGCCGTGCCAACGGCGTGCTCTACGTCGACAACAAGGGCCGCAAGCAGCTGCAGAAGGCGCGCGTGGTGTGCGTGGCCGGTAATTCGATCGAGTCGCCGCGGCTGCTGCTGAATTCGGCGTCGAGCATGTTTCCGGACGGGATGGCGAACTCGTCGGGGCAGGTGGGCAGGAACTACATGAACCACGCCACGGCGGCGGCGGTGTCGATCCACAAGAAGCCGGTCTACATGTACCGCGGCTTCGACATTGCCGCCGTGGTGGCTGACGAGGTGCCGCTGAACACCAAGCGCGGGTTTGTCGGCGGCTACTACCTTGAGGGCCTGGCGATTCACCTGCCGTACACGGCGGCGTTCATGAAGCCGGGCGGCTGGGGGCGCGACTTTACCTCGGCCCTGGAAATGTACGACCACATGAGTTGTGTCTGGGTATGCGGTGAAGACCTGGCGCGCGAGCAGAACAGCATCACGCTGCATCCGACCGAGAAGGATCAGTACGGCCTGCCCATCCCCATTGTCACCAAGACCTATCACGAGAACGACGAGAAGATCACGGCGCACGGCCTCGTGCAGTGGCGCAAGGTGTCGGAAGCGGTGGGCGCGACCCGCGTGATCGACATGCCGGCCTATCCGGCCAGCCACAACATGGGCACCAACCGCATGAGCGCCAATGCCCGCGATGGCGTGGTCAACAAGTGGGGCCAGGCGCACGACGTGAAGAACCTGTTCATTTCCGACGGCAGCCAGTTCACGTCGAGCTCCGCGGCCAACCCCACGCTCACCATCGTGGCGCTGGCCATCCGGCAGGCGGAATACATTGCCGGGGCATTGAAACGGCAGGACATCTAGGCCCGCCGGCCTGGTCGCCGGCACGTTGCGGTGACCGGGCAAATCGATTAGCGTAGACCGCATCGCGGGCCCCTCAACGACCGGCACGAGACCGGCGGCATGGGCTCCGCATCCCTTCCAATGCGGCGGCCAAGGAGACAGTCGTGCAGCAAAAAGCACACCGCGCACATATCGAGCGGCTGCTCGCCTTTTCGCAGCAGCCGGGGGAGGCGCACGGCGTCATCGAGCGCTCGTGGCGGCGCTGCCTGGACGACTACGGCCGCGACCCCAGCCGCCCGACGCCCGCGTACATCGTCGAGGCGCATCAGCTGCGCGAGCACAAAGACCAGATCGAGGATTTCCTGAGCGTCGCCCGCACCGGCATGGAGCAGCTCTACAAGCGCGTCTCCGGCCTCGACTACGTGCTGCTGCTGACCGACGCCTATGGCGTCACGGTCGACTTCATCGGCAACGACCACCTCGACCGCGAACTCAAGCGCTCCGGCCTCTATCTGGGCGCCGACTGGAGCGAATCGCGCGCCGGCACCTGCGCGGTCGGCACGTGCATCGTCGAGCAGGCCCCGGTCACATGCCACCAGACCGACCACTTCGACGCCTGCCACATCTCGCTCACCTGCAACAGCGCGCCGCTGTTCGACCCGACGGGCAACTTCCTGGGCGTGCTCGACGTGTCGGCGCTGAGCGCACCGGCTCCACGCGAAGGGCAGCACCTCGCGCTGCAGATGACGGCCATGTATGCGCAGAAGATCGAAGACGCCAACTTCCTGCGCTACTTCCGCGACCAATGGATTCTGCGGCTGGGCTCGACGTGGTCCCTGGTCGATGTGGACAGCGAAATCATGATCGCCTTCGATGCCGACGGCATCATCCGCGGCATCAACAGCGGCGGGCGGCGCAAGCTGCGGCTTCAGAGCGATCCGCATGCCGACGTGCGCGGGCATCTGCTCACGGAAGTGTTTCGCGAAGACATGAGCGAGCTGTGGCGCATTGCCCGCGCGGGCACCTCGTCGGAGCGCACGGCGGTGCGGATGTTCGACCACGGCGTGTACTACGCCACCGGGATTCCGCCGCGCGGTGCGCCGAGCAAGCCGTCGATGCCATCGGCCGCGGCACAGCCCGCCTTGCCGAGCCCCGAGGCGAGCGCAGCGCTGGACGCCCTCGGCGCAGACGATCCGCACATGCAGCGGCTCATCCTGCAGGCCAAGCGCCTGGCCAACAAGCCGCTCAACATCCTGGTGCAGGGCGAGACCGGTACCGGCAAGGAGGTCCTCGCCAAGGCGCTGCACAGTGCGAGCGAGCGCCGCGGCAAGGCGTTCGTCGCCGTCAACTGCGCCGCGATTCCCGAATCGCTGATCGAGAGCGAACTGTTCGGCTACACGCCCGGCACGTTCACGGGCGCCCGCAGCAAGGGCATGCGAGGCCTGATCGCACAGTCGGATGGCGGTACGCTCTTCCTCGATGAAATCGGCGACATGCCACTGCACCTGCAGAGCCGGCTGCTGCGCGTGCTGTCCGAACGCGAGGTGATGCCGCTCGGCTCGGAAAAACCGATTCCCGTTGACCTGCGCGTGATTGCCGCCTCGCACCGCGACCTGCGTCAGCTGATTGCCGAGCAGCGCTTTCGCGAGGACCTCTACTACCGGCTATGCGGCGCAACGCTGCACCTGCCGACGCTGCGCGAGCGGCGCGACAAGGATTACCTGATCGGCCGCATCGTCGAGGAAGAGGCGCGCCAGCTCGACATGCAGGCGGAGCTCGCACCGGCCGCGCTGGCCCTGCTGCGCAATTACCCGTGGCAGGGCAATGTCCGCCAGCTGCGCAACGTGCTGCGTTTCGCGCTGGCCATGAGCGACAACGGCTTGATCGACGTCGATGCCTTGCCGCCCGAGATTCTGGAGGGCTCGACCGGGAGCATGCCGTCGGCGGTTCCTGCCGCGGCCGAGGCAGCTGCCGGCAACGAGCGCGAAGCGCTGCTGGCCGCCCTGCGCCGCAACAAGTGGCGCATTACGCAGGTCGCGCACGAGCTTGGCATCGCGCGTGCGACGGTCTATCGGCAGATGGAGCGGTTCGGAATCGTCGCGCCCAATCAACAGTAGTAAGGCGGGCGGGCGAGACATCGCAGCGGTGATCACGGCCTCTGGTCCGCAGCGCACGATGGATGCCTGCGGTACCGGAGGCACATCCTTGCAGCGTCACGCAACCGTTCGCGGCCAGCGCGGCTCCTGTGCCTAGGTGGCCGCGACGGGCTCCGAGGGCGTCGAGGCGGCGGCGATGTCGTGGAAGGAGACGGTCTTGTTTCGTCCGCTGGCTTTGGCGTAGTACAACGCTTCGTCGGCCTCCTTGATGAGGTCCTGCGCCTCTCCCACCTGCTCGGGCGTCCAGGAAGCGAGGCCGATACTGACGGTAACGTGCCCGAGGTCGCTCCCGACGTGTTCGATCAACAGTCCGATGATTGCGGTTCGGATCTTCTCGGCGATCTGGCGCGCGCCGGCTTCCGGGGTATCGGGAAGCAGCACGATGAACTCCTCTCCACCGTAACGGGCCGCTGTGTCGCCGGGGCGGCGGATGTTGTCGGCAATGCATCGGGCGACGGCGGCGAGCGCGTCGTCTCCGGCCTGGTGTCCGTAGGTGTCGTTGTAAGGCTTGAAGCGGTCGATATCGATGAAGAGCAGGGAAAGGGTGGACCGCGCCCGGCGTGCGCGTCGCCACTCGTTCTCCAGCAACTCTGCGAACCGGCGGCGATTGCTCAGGCCCGTGAGCCCGTCGGTGCGGGCGAGCAGCTCAAGCTCGTACTCGGCGCGGATTCTCCGGCGCAGCTGTGCGCCAAGCATCAGCGTCAGCACGATGAAGGAAATACCGAACGCGAACACCAGACCGCCGATGATCAAGGCGCGGCTTCGCCACCTGGCATAGATATCGTCCTCGGCCTCCGCGACCATGATGATGAACGGCAGCTTCGTGAAGTGCTTGAAGTAGTAGACCCGTCGGACCCCGTCGATGGAGGCGGTCTCGGAAAACGTCCCTTCCCGGGCCGTTTGGAACTTCTGGAAGGTGGCGGCCTTGCTGATGTTGCGGCCGACGATCTTCGGGTCGTACGGCTGGCGCATCACCATCACCCCATTGGAACCGATGAGCGAAATGGCGCCGCGCTCCCCCAGATCGAGACCGCCGAAGAGCTTGTGGAAATAGTCGAGATTGAGCGCGACCACGGCAATCCCGCCAAACGACCCGTCCGGCTTGGAAATGCGTCGTGACAGGGCAATGCTGAGCGCGCCGCCCCGCAGGCGCGACACATAAGGGTCACTGATGTACAGGCCGGCGTCCGGGTTTTCCCTGTGGATCGTGAAGTACCTGCGGTCCGCGAAATTGCCCTGCCGCGGGACGTCGTTGGCCGAGTCCTGAACGATGTTGCCGTGCTCATCGAAGATCAGCATCGCGCCGAGGTAGTCTGCCGTCATCGCATGGTCGAACAGAATCGCCCGCCGCAGCGCGGGTGGCACCGACATGATGTTTGGCAACTGCAGGTTGTGGATCGCCGCCTGCAGGGACAGGTCGTATAGCTCGATGTTGCGTTCGATGTCGCGCTCTGCCAGCAAACCAACGTTGCGCGAGGTTTCGCGGGCACGCTCCAGCGCGTCGGCACGGCTCTGGATAAGTTGCAACACACACACACCCATCAGCGCACAGGCAATGACGATGCCGATACCGATGATCGAATATGGAATGCGTCTGCGATGGGGCATGGGTCTGCTAGGGAGGAGGGAAGCTGTCCCCCGAAGGCGCGAAGGACCGTTCTTATACTATCGGATATGCAACAAGTTGTTGTCTTACATCGGGGGACCGGGCCCGTCTAGGCCTTCCACCTGTTGCGGTTTAATTCACAACCCGACCGTAGTGTTGTAGTGATCGTCGTTGGGTTGGTGGGTGTCCTGCTGGACATGCCATCCGTGGGGGCGATCCTGGGCTTCCATCGGGTCTCCTCCGCATGCAGCGGGCGTCGATCTATCGACCGACTCGTTTGTGCAGGGCGCAGGCGAGCCGCAGGTGCTTGGGGGCGGCACAGTGTTGCCTCTGCAGGAGCCGGACATCGGAGGATGCGGCGGTCGGGTTGCCGGAGTACCGGTCGGTGCGCCCCGCATGCGCGATCGTCACTGTTGGTCGTTATCGCGCCCGGCTTTTAGGCGCTTGAGGAACCAGCGGCCCGCCGGCCCAGGCGGTGTGTCCTTTCGGTAGACAGCAAACATGGCGATCGGAGGCGTGTACGGTTGGAAGGCTTCAAGCTGCAACGGCACGAGCTTTCCCGAATCGAGGTCATCCTGAACCATCGCCACCGGCATGTGCCCCCAGCCGAATCCAGCGCGCAGGAAGGCATGCCTGGCGCCCAGATCGGCCAGTCGCCATCTATGCGGCGAGAAAACGCCGAAGGTCTTGCCTTCCGTGAGCGTCGTGCGATCGGTGAGCACCAGTTGCACATGCTCGTCGAGATCAGCGGGACGAATGACCCACGGCTTTGACCCCAACGGATGGGACGGCGCCGCCACGGTGATTCCAGCCTGCGAGCGTCGAATCGGCTCCGCTGCACCTGTTCGCCGGCAAGATGGCCAACGAACTCGCGGCTGCCAACGCCAGCGCGGTCGCAAAGGGTCTGCACGGGTGGAAGGGCTCTCTGAACCCACTGAGTTCGCGACTAACCCGGTGATGGCCACATCATGGCGGGCCGAAGGGTATGAGGGCGATAGGCGTCTCGCGGCTGATATGGGCAGCAGCGATCTGCGCGTACGCCAGATTTGCGCCAAAAAAGACAAAACCCAAGCATAGGCTTGGGTTTTGGGTGATGTCCTGGTGCCGCTGACCGGAATCGAACTGGTGACCTTCGCATTACGAATGCGCTGCTCTACCGACTGAGCTACAGCGGCGTCGGAAACAGCGATTCTAGCAGAACTTTTTGCCACCCTGCAAGCACCGCTGAAACCTCGGGCAAAACCGCGTCGTCATGCCGTCTTGGCGGCCTCGCGGTGGTACTGCGTCACGCGGTCCACTTCGTTTTTCGACCCCAGGATCACGGCCACGCGCTGGTGCAGCTTCTCGGGTTGGATGTCGAGAATGCGCTCAAGGCCGTTGGTGGCGGCGCCGCCGGCCTGTTCCACCAGGAAGGCCATCGGGTTGGCTTCATACATCAGGCGCAGCTTGCCGGCCTTGCCAGGCTCGCGCTTGTCCCACGGATACATGAAGATGCCGCCGCGCGTGAGGATGCGGTGCACGTCCGCCACCATCGAGGCGATCCAGCGCATGTTGAAATCCTTGCCGCGCGGGCCTTCGGTGCCGGCCAGGCATTCGTCGATGTAGCGGCGCACGGGCGGGGCCCAGTGGCGCATGTTCGACATGTTGATGGCGAATTCCTTCGTATCGGCCGGAATCTTCACATCGCGGTTGGTCAGGATGAAACTGCCGACTTCGCGGTCGAGCGTGAACATGTGCACGCCGTTGCCGACGGTCAGCACCAGCGTGGTCTGCGGGCCGTACACGGCATAGCCCGCGGCGACCTGCTTGGCGCCCGGCTGCATGAAATCGGCCTCCGAGACGGCCTCGCCGGGCTTGGGCATGTGCAGCACCGAGAAGATCGTGCCGATCGACACGTTCACGTCGATGTTGGACGAGCCGTCGAGCGGATCGAACAGCAGCAGGTATTCGCCCTTCGGGTAGCGGTGTGGAATCTCGTAGAACGATTCCATCTCTTCCGAAGCCATGGCGGCGAGGTTGCCGCCGTATTCGTTGGCCTCGAGCAGGACTTCGTTGGCGATCACGTCCAGCTTCTGCTGGGTTTCGCCTTGCACGTTGCCGGTGCCGGCCGAGCCGAGCACGCCGGCAAGGGCCCCCTTGTTGACGCTGTGCGAGATCGCCTTGCAGGCGCGCGCCACGACTTCGAGCAGCAGGCGCAGCTCGGCCGGGATGGTGTTGTGCTCGCGCTGCTCTTCGATCAGGTAGCGGGTGAGGTTGATGCGCTTCATGGGTTCTCCTGAGACGGGCGCGATTTTACGATACAAGCGGTGACATTCAGGCCAGCGCCTTGCCGACGATCTCCCGCACATCGCGCGAGAGGCTCGGGTGTGCCGCCACGCGCTTGAGCGCGTCGTGCATGGCGTCGCGCAGCGCCGGCACGTATTTGCGCCAGCGGTCCATCACGCGCGCCAGGCGCGCCGACACCTGCGGATTGATCGCATCGAGCGCCAGCACCTGCTCGGCCCAGAACGCATAGCCGGAGCCATCGGCGGCGTGGAACTGCGCGGGGTTGCCCGAGCAGAAGCTGAAGATGAGCGAACGCGCCCGGTTCGGGTTGCGCAGCGTAAAGGCCGGATGCGCCATCAGTGCGCGCACGGTCGCCAGCGTCGGCTTGCCCGCGGCACCTGGCTGCATGGCCTGCAGCGAGAACCATTTGTCGATGACGAGCGCGTCGTCGGCAAAGCGGGTGTAGAAGTCGGCGAGGGCGGCTTCACGGCCGGGGCCGTAGCTGTTCACCATGGCAGAGAGGGCGCCCATGCGGTCGGTCATGTTGGTGGCGGCGGCGTATTGCTTTTCGGCGAGGGCCAGCGCTTCGGGCGCCTCGGTTTCCACGAGGTAGCCGAGAGCGATGTTCTTGAGCGCGCGCTTGCCCGCGGAGACGGCATCCGGCGAATACGCGCCTTCGGTCTGGTTGTCGTGGTAGGCGCGCAGCAGCTCGGCGTTGAGTGCCTCGGCCAGCGTGCGGCGCAGCGTGCGGCGCGCGGCGTGGATCGCGGCCGGGTCGGCCACGTCCATGCGCTCGGCCAGGTAGCTCTCGGCCGGCAGGATCAGCATCTGCTCCCGGAAGGCCGGGTCCAGGGCGCGATCGGCGACCACGGCGCGCAGCGCCTCCACCAGTGCGGGGTCGACAGCGGGCGCGCGGCCCTGCTGGATGTCGGTCACCATGCGCAGCAGCGTGTCGGTGGCCAGGCGCTGGCCGGCTTCCCAGCGGTTGAACGGGTCGGAATCGTGCGCAAGCTGGAAGGTGAGCTGCTCGGTCGTGTAGCCGTACTCGACGATGACCGGCGCCGAGAAATTGCGCAGCAGCGAGGGCAGCGGCGCCTCTGCCACGTCTTCGAAGACGAAGGTCTGCTCGGCCTCCGTGAAGTCGAGCACGCGCGTGGTGGCGGGGCTGCCCGATGCCGTTTCACCGCGCAGGCGCAGCGGCAAGTCGCGGCCCTGGCTGTCGATCAGGCCGATGGCGAACGGGATGTGGAACGGCTGCTTCTGGATGCCGCTGCCCACCTCGATGCCGACCGGCTCGCAGCGCTGGCGCAGCGTGAGCGTATAGGTGTGCGTGGCGGCGTCGTGGCGGCCTTCCACGGTGACGACCGGCGTGCCGGCCTGGCTGTACCACCGGCCGAATTGCGTGAGGTCGCGGCCGTTGGCGTCGGCCATGGCGGCGCGGAAGTCGTCGCAGGTGACGGCCTGGCCGTCGTGGCGCTGGAAGTACAGGTCCATGCCCTTGCGGAAGCCGTCGCGGCCGAGCAGGGTCTGGTACATGCGCACGACTTCGGCGCCTTTTTCATACACCGTGACGGTGTAGAAGTTGTTGATCTCTTCGTAGCTGTCGGGGCGCACCGGGTGGGCCATGGGGCCGGCATCTTCGGGGAACTGCGCCTGGCGCAGCAGGCGCACGTCTTCGATGCGCTTGACGGCGCGCGCGCTCGCAGCGGCCGTTTCGTTGCCCGCCTGGGCGGCGGCCTGCGCAGCCATGTCGGCGGAGAACTCCTGGTCGCGGAACACCGTCAGGCCTTCCTTCAGGCTCAGCTGGAACCAGTCTCGGCAGGTGACGCGGTTGCCCGTCCAGTTGTGGAAATACTCATGGCCGACCACCGATTCGATGTTGGCGAAATCCACGTCGGTGGCGGTTTCCGCATTGGCCAGCACGTACTTCGTGTTGAAGATGTTCAGGCCCTTGTTCTCCATCGCGCCCATGTTGAAATCGCCCACGGCGACGATCATGAAACGGTCCAGGTCGAGCTCCAGGCCGAAGCGGCGCTCGTCCCAGCGGATCGAGTGGATGAGCGAATCCATTGCATGGCGCGTCTTGCCCAGATCCTGCGGCTCGACCCAGACCTGCAGCAGCTTTTCCTTGCCCGAGGCGGACTGGATGCGCTCTTCAATGCATTCCAGCTTGCCGGCCACCAGCGCAAACAGGTACGACGGCTTCTTGAACGGGTCGTGCCACACCGCCTCGTGGCGGCCCTCCGGCAGGTCGCGCTCGGACACCAGGTTGCCGTTGGACAGCAGCACCGGGTAATCCGCCTTCGAGGCGCGCAGCGTGACGGTGTAGACCGTCATCACATCCGGGCGGTCAAGGAAGTAGGTGATCTTGCGAAAGCCTTCCGCTTCGCACTGCGTGAAGAAGTTGCCGTTCGAGACGTACAGCCCCATCAGCGACGTGTTGGCCGCCGGGTTGCAATAGGTGGCGATTTCGAGCGTGAAGCTGGCGCCCACGTCTGCCGGGACCGCGTCCACCGTCAGCGTGTCGCCGCTGGCCTGCAGGCCGGACAGCGCCCGGCCGTCGAGCGTTGCGCCCGCCAGCTCCAGCCCTTCGCCCATCAGCACGAGCGGCCTGCCGGCCTCGGTGCGGGTCATGCGCATGCGGTTGACGACGCGGGTGCGCTCGGGCGCGAGGTCGATTTCCAGGGCCACGTCGTCGATGCGGAAGGCCGGGGCGGTGTAGTCCTTGCGGTAAATCGTGGCGGCGGTGTCGGTGCGCAACATCGGTAACATCCTCGTAGCGGAACGCAAAAGACCATTGTACTCAGGCCCCCGGCGGGAATCTTCCATGCCGGGCCTGACTCTCAGTCACAGGCCGTCCGCAACGCTTTTGCGCCTGTGCAGCCATCTGTCTGATCGAGAGTAGGGGGATTTTTCTATGTGGAAGTGGAACAAGACATCGGGCGTCTGGCCGATGGGCGGTGCGCTGCTCGCGGCCAGCCTGCTGGCGGGCTGCGCGAGCACGGTCACCAGCCAGGTGACGGCATTCCGGCAGCCGGGCTGGAACGATACCCCGCCCCGCACCTACGCCTTCGAGCGCAGCCTGGCGCAGCAGAACGATCTCGAACGGCAGACCTACGAGGCCTGGACTTCAGACCAGCTGGCCGCACACGGCTTCACCAGCGCGCCGCGCGGGAACGCGCGCTACCTCGTCCGCGTGGAATACTCGACGGCCACGCGGCTCGTGCAGGTGCGGCAGCCGGTCTATCCGGACCCGTACTGGGGGCCTGGGCCGTGGGGTCCGTGGCGCAGTCCGTGGGGGCCCTGGGGCCCGTGGGGTCCGCAATATGTCGAATCAAACGTGCAGGTACCGGTCTATACGTACCACGCCGAGATCGACGAGGCGGCCACCGGAAAGCGCGTCTACCAGGTGACGGCCCAGACACAAGGCGGCGATGGGTCGCTGACGGCCGTGATGCCGTATCTGATCCGCAGCGCATTCGCCAACTTCCCGGCGCCGAACGCGCAGCCCATCCTCGTCGAGCTGCCCGTTGATCCATCGGTGAAACCGGCGCCTAAGTAATGCGCCCGGGTGGGCTTGGCGGCCTCTCTACGTTAGAATGCGTGACCTAATTTGTAGGCCGCCAGCCGTACCCTGCTTGAGCGTTGTCACTCCATCCCACCCCGCGCCGACCGCCACCCCTGGCCGGCGCCGCTTGCGTCCCGTCGCTACCGTCCTGACGGCGCACCGCAACGCTTGCGGCCTCGCTTCCGGTTTCTCCCGGTTCCTCCTGTTTTTTGCCCCTCCGTACCAGGGTGAGCCTGCCTGAGCGCACGTGCGTTTCCGCGGCAGAACACCCCATCAGGATTCATCCATATGAACGACAAGCTTCACGATGCCTCGCCGGATTCCCAAGACAAGGGCGCCGAGGCCGAATTGCGCCGCGCTGCACTCGAATATCATCGCGCCCCCACGCGCGGCAAGATCGAGGTGCGCCCCACCAAGGCCCTGATGAACCAGCGCGACCTGTCGCTGGCGTACTCGCCGGGGGTGGCCTACGCATGTACGGCCATCGAGCAGGATCCGTCGCTGGCGGCCGAATACACCTCGCGCGGCAACCTCGTCGGCGTGATCACCAACGGCACCGCCGTGCTGGGCCTGGGCGACATCGGCCCGCTGGCCGGCAAGCCGGTCATGGAAGGCAAGGGTTGCCTGTTCAAGAAGTTTGCCGGCATCGACGTGTTCGACATCGAGCTGGCCGAGCGCGATCCGGACAAGCTGGTCGACATCATCGCCTCGCTGGAGCCGACGCTGGGCGGCATCAACCTCGAAGACATCAAGGCGCCGGAGTGCTTCTACATCGAGCAGAAGCTGCGCGAGCGTCTAAACATCCCCGTCTTCCACGATGACCAGCACGGCACGGCGATCATTTCTTCGTCGGCGCTGCTCAACGGCCTGAAGGTCGTCGGCAAGGACATCGCCAAGGTGAAGGTGGCGGTGTCGGGCGCGGGCGCGGCGGCCATCGCGTGTCTGGACCTGATGGTGAGCCTGGGCGTCAAGCGGGAGAACATCTACGTGGTCGACTCCAAGGGCGTGATCTATGCCGGCCGCGACGCCAAGATGGAGCCGAACAAGGCGCGCTATGCACAGGACACCTCGGCCCGCACGCTGGCCGACATCGTGCGCGATGCGGACGTGTTCCTCGGCTGCTCGGCCGCCGGCGTGCTGACCGCCGAGATGGTCAAGACGATGGCCGACAAGCCCATCATCCTGGCACTGGCCAACCCCGAGCCGGAAATCCGTCCCGAGGTGGCCAAGGCCGCCCGCCCTGACTGCATCATTGCAACGGGCCGTTCGGATTATCCGAACCAGGTCAACAATGTGCTGTGCTTCCCGTACATCTTCCGCGGCGCGCTCGATTGCGGCGCCACCAAGATCACGGAAGCGATGAAGCTCGCTTGCGTGAAGGCCATCGCTGAACTGGCCGAAGCCGAGACGAACGATGCCGTGGCGCAGGCCTACGCCGGCCAGGAACTGAACTTCGGCCCGGATTACATCATTCCGAAGCCGTTCGATTCGCGCCTGATCGAGAAGATCGCCCCGGCGGTGGCCAAGGCGGCCGAAGAGTCCGGTGTGGCCACGCGCCCGATCCAGGATCTGGATGCCTATCGCGCGCAGCTGAGCGACTTCGTGTATCACACCGGCCTGACGATGCGCCCGGTCTTCTCGGCCGCGAAAGCCAACCCGAAGCGCGTCGTGTACGCCGAGGGTGAAGAAGAGCGCGTGCTGCGCGCCGTGCAGACGGTGGTCGACGAAGGCTTGGCCAAGCCGATCCTGATTGGTCGTCCGCACGTGATCGAGATGCGCATCCAGAAGGCCGGCCTGCGCCTGAAGGCCGGCGTGCATTTCGAGCTGGTGAACCCGGAAGACGATCCGCGCTATCACCAGTACCACACGGCCTACCACGAACTGATGGGCCGCAACGGCGTGACGCCCGACATGGCGAAGTCGGCGCTGCGCCGCTCGAACACGCTGATCGGCGCGATGCTGGTGCGCCTGGGCGACGCCGACGCCATGCTGTGCGGCACGATCGGCCGCTTCGACGCGCACCTGGAGCACGTGCGCGATGTGATCGGCCTGGCGCCGAACGCCAAGGTGTTTGCGGCCATGAACGGCCTGATGCTGGAGAAGCACACGCTGTTCATCGCCGACACGTTCGTCAACGAGAACCCGAGCGCTGAAGAGCTGGCCGACATCACCAAGCTTGCAGCCGAGGAGGTGCGCCGCTTCGGCCAGGAGCCGAAGGTGGCGATGCTGTCGCACTCGATGTTCGGCTCGTCGAAGAACGCGTCGGCCCGCAAGATGCGCGCCGCGTACGACCTGCTGAAGACCGAGGCGCCAGACCTGCAGGTGGAAGGCGAGATCCAGGGCGATGCGGCGCTGTCGGAAGACATCCGCCACCACTTCCTGCCCAAGAGCGCGTTCTCGGGCAGCGCGAACCTGCTGGTGATGCCGTCGCTGGATGCGGCCAACATCGCGTTCAACCTGCTCAAGATCACGGGCGGGCAGGGCGTGACGGTGGGCCCGATCCTGCTGGGCGCGGCCAAGCCGGTGCACATCCTGAACCCGTCGGCCACGTCGCGCCGGATCGTCAACATGACGGCGCTGGCGGTGGCGGACGTGTCGGCCGCGCGCTGATCGGTTGATCGTCGCGTTCGGGCCGCCGCAGCGCGGCGGCCCAATGAAAAACGGCGCCTGGGGAAAGTCCAGGCGCCGTTTTTATTTGCTGCCGACGGCTCAGAACTTCGCGCGGATGCCCACGCCGAACGTGTCGGCCGAGCTCAGGTCC